>OHAB01000026.1_pt1 | contig 157010 bp, 137 predicted proteins | sample 1577031 | NCBI WGS metagenome assembly OHAB01 (sample SAMEA3541477, study PRJEB24748) | human gut metagenome | biome: human gut; feature: human-associated habitat; material: faeces | place: China | collected 2012 | reverse complement strand
TGTTATGCCCTTATAGGGCTATTGCGAACCACCCCTCTTAGGGGTGGGAGCGATTTAATGAATCAAATTAGTGTCAGCAGTGCAATAAACGTTGGAGAAGTGATAGGGGGTCATAAATCTATATGTTTTTAAAGGAGTGTAAAGGTCATGAAAAACTATTTTCAGAAAGCGAAGGTATATCAGACGAGGGGTATTGCAAATGAGGCAGAGGTCGACAGAAAGTTCAAAGGTGAAGTAAATCAAGCACTGAATAAGTTTTTTATTGGCGATTGGGGAATAGTAAACGATGAAGATAAACAGGCCAATATTGAAGCGTTACAATACTTTGACAGGGTTTTAGGGGCGTACATGACTTCAAAAGGAAAAATTTGGATTTCGGGAGAAAGTCATAATGGAACATATTATGATGTTGTAATAGTATTATTCCCAAGAGAATATTGATAAAAACGGGGTACTGATTATGAGCGTCAGTACTTCGTTTTATTATTTTTTTTAGTTAGTGCTATAATTATTGTAGCGATTTTATTTAAGTATAAGGAGCATTTTTATGAGTAATAACGTTAACAATAGAGAATATAGAAATAAATGTAAGGATTATGAAAAGTTAAAAGAGCGGTATATCGAAATAAGACAGAAAATAGAATATGATTTGAACTATAAGAAAAGCACCATTGAAGAAAAGTTAAGAATGTTGCTAAACTTTATTGGGTATGTACAGGATACAATTGCTGTAACTTCGCTTGAAGAACTTATTGATAGAGCAGAATTTATAAAATCTTTGTATAAATTTGGCAGATTTCAACGTAAGAAATTTTATGCTGAGTTTTCGGACCAGACGTATAGATTTGAATTTTATGAAATAATCAAGGCTATTGAAAAAGAAAAAGAGCTAGATAGCAAAGCAAAAGCACTCCTTATTTGCTTGATTGAAAAGCATCATGATGATAATGACGATTTTATTAATAAGGTATTAGATAAACTTGAGAGAAAAATAAAATTCACTAAAGAGGAAATCAGATACATTTGGTCCGTAATAGAAAAAAGTAACAATGCGGCAAGGTTTAATAGAGAAAGATTAGTTTCTGTATTAAACGGAAAGGATAACTATGATACTTTTAGCCAAGAGGATAACTATGTTAATAGTGAACGTCAGAAAATATATGAATTGATTAAGCGATATAAAGATGAAGCTGATACTTCTAGTGAGAAGCTAGTAAGAAAAATAAAAGTACAAAATCGTTTAGACAATGCAACAGGTAAAGAAGCAACTGATATTGTAAAAAAGTATTATACGCATAGTGATGCAATACATAGAAAAATACCGATAGAACTACAAAATGTAAACTCCATTCTAAGTAATATGCAGGCAGTTCCATATTCTAGGGCAGAGTTGCAGAATGAAGTCCATATGTTAACTCGTTGCTGCATAACAGATGGTTGTGAAACCAGTTTGCCTGAAGATGGTGCAGAGCAAGTTGAAAATTATAAAAAACTTATTGAAGAGTATAAAAAGAATGTCATGAATAATATGGTGACGTTGCTGTTTGATAAAAAATGTAGTGTTAATAACCAGCTGCCGTCCTGGACTGGAAATGAAGACTCGCTGGATATAGCTAAAATTTTTGATGAAATGTATAACCAAATAGAAAGGTTAATAAATAGAGAGACTGCCAGGGAAGAAACTTATAAAAAATTAAACAAGATTGTTGAGGGTAAATATAAAGTAGTAGATAGATATGATGACTTTCTTAAGATAACAGGAGAATTGCTATATGTAAAAAATATATTTAACCGCAATGGGAAAAATTTGAAGATAAATAACTTAAATCTGGCTGGACTGATTTATTTTGTTTTAAGAATGGTTAAATATGAAAGCATGAAGAAATATGAAAATTTTTACAGTAAGAATTTAGATATAGATAAGGTAGCTATATTGCTTAGTACTATGATGTGGATGCATAATTTTAATTACTTTGAAGTGTTTAAATCAATAGACTTTTTTATAGAGGATAAACTCAAGGAAGAAACGCTTAATATTTCCAGTAAAATAGTTGAAAAATTAATTCGAGATATTGTGCGAAGTTACAATAAAGCCATTCCTAATAATAACGAAGTATGGCTGCAAGAGCTTTGGGAAGAACAAAAAGAATATTATAAAAAGCTTTCTGACAAGTACTATAAAAGTTTAAAAGAGAGCAATTTGATACCAAACAAAGACGTTATAGCTTTGGAACATAAAAGCAGTAAAAAAGTTGTTATTAAAGTTAAAGTAAGCAGTTGCTGTCTTACAATTAATGAATATCTTGATGACTTTGAAAACTTAGACGAGTGGTTTAGGAATGCAGATGAATTAGTAGATGCAAAAACAAAGCTAGACGAGGTGAGAGATAATCTCATTGAAAAATATAAATGTTTATTGGCCTCTAAAGATAAGAAAGCAGTTACAAGGTCAATGGAAAATATAAAAGAGATACATAAAAAAGTTGATAACATTCTCAAAATGATTGATGAAATGTGATTTTAGTGAAAGAAAACCATAACTCTTAAATAGAGTTATGGTTATTTTTTTTATGTGTGTAAAAAAAGACGTTTGCGTATTTTGAAAAAATCAATGGAATTTTTCAAAAAAAATAAACGAGTTTTTCTAATTATTTATATTGGTGAATCTGTTAACCTAAAGGCGTAGAGAGCAGACGAATGTGAGCAGTAGCTCGAAGCCCCAAAGGTTTTGGCTGCCGTGAGCAGTGGCCTGCACGCTATGTGTTCCTTGAAAACTGAATAAAGCACTTAGAGGCTTTTCAAAGAGGAACTCAATTTTAAAAAATTTGGGTTCTCATATCACGAGAGCCCAACCAAGGAGGCAAACATTATGCAACAGTACAAAACGAACCAACAAAATGCTAATAACGAAGAAAACGAAAAAGAAAACATGGACATGAAATCGCAAAAGTTTGTGGCAGGTTTTCTTGATAGTAGTGATTGCTTTATTGGCAGAAATACCGGGAAAGCCTATATCGGTTGGAAAGATGGGAACAATGTATGGCATAACGATATGGTGGAGAGCCAGCTGTTCAGAGCTACCCTTAGGGAGCTTCTCGAAGTAAATGTGGATAACAAGATTTACTCCGAAGGCGAACTCAACAAGATAATCAGCCACATTAGAGACAAAATCTTAATGCTTGGCGTCAAAAAAGAGGTTTGCAGAAGAATGGCGTATTATCATGGCGCCATCTACTATAACCTTAATGATACTGCCAAAAAGGTAGTTGTCATCAAACCTGATAGCTGGGAAATAGTTGATTTTAGCCAAATTGTAAATAAGGATTTTGCTTTTATCGCTACTCCTTCTATGGATTGTCAGTTGGTAGCTAAGACGAAAAACTGTCAAGGTACCCTGATGGATTTACTGAAGCCGTATATGAATCTTAGCGAAGATGAACAAAAGCTCTTGGTAATTACGATTATCACCTGGTTCATTTATGATATCCCTAAACCGGTAATAATACTGCATGGAGGGCAAGGTAGTGGCAAGACTACCCTGTCTAATATGATTCAGAAGATTGTCGATCCACACAATCATGGAGCTTTTGTAATGCCGAATAATAAAGAAGAACTTAGCATTGCTCTAGCAAATAATTATCTGCTTACCCTAGATAATGCTTCTTCTTTGCCGAAAGACGCTAGTGACCTGTTGTGTTCTGCAGTAACTGGAGCATCCACCATTAAAAGAAAGCTCTTCACTGACAATGATGTCAGCGTGGTTTCTTTTAAAAACTGTATCCTGCTTAATGGCATTATCATCAATAAAATTAAGTCGGATTTGTATGACCGTGCCATAATGCTTGAAATGCAAAGACTCCAAGGATCGTATAAGAGCAACGATGCGCTTTATCAAGGTTTTGAGAAAATTCTTCCCAGTATTATGAGAGAAATTTTCTCTACTTTGTCCAAAGCACTTACTGTGTACCAAGATATCAATTCTTGTGGAAACTACCGCATGGCAGACTATGCTAAGTGGGGAAAAGCAATATCTAAAGTACTGTTCGGTGATGATAAAGATTTCTTGGATTCCTACGACAAGAACAGACGGGAAGTGGCTAGATCTATTATCGAAGATCATCCGCTAAGCATTGTGCTTAAAGAATATCTTAATGGGTTAAGCAAATTTCCGGCTGAAATTACGCCGGCTAATCTTTTGAAAGAACTTACAGCTAAGGCTGAAAAAGGTACCAATCAGATACGTTCATGTGATAAGACTGCTGATTCGGCACTTGACCTCAGTTATGCACTAGGAGATGCAAGATGGCCGAAGAACCCGCAATCGCTTTCAATAGGCCTGAAAAAGCTTAAAGAGAATTTTGCTGAAGAAGGATATGTAATTGACGTTGGAGATATCAAGCGTAACGGAGTAAGGTATATCAGATTTAGCAGAAGCAAATAGCCGGGCGTGTACGGTTTACTTACCATGGTAACGGATGCCGAAAACATCGAATTTATAAATATATATTATGGTTTTGCAGGTATTTAATGCGCAAAGTTAGGGTTAGAAGAAAGAGGTGAATGTAATGGAATGTTACGAAAAATTTCAGCAGGCAGTTGATTTGCTGGCTGCCCTTGTCATCGAAAATTTGGAAAAAGAGCAGGAGAACCCGACTCCAGTTGCTATTGATGATGATTTTGAAAATGCTGCATAAGGCATGACATGGAAAAGTCAAAAGTAGCAGCTCTTTATGTGCGTGTAAGTACGGAAAAACAGGTTGACCATGGTTATAGTCTCGAAGCACAGGAAAATGTGCTTCGGGACAAGGCCATTAGCCAGGGTAAGATTGTCTCTAAGGTGTACAAGGATGCAGGTGTTTCCGGAGCTAAGATGGATAGACTTGCCCTTACTGAATTGCTTCATGATGCCCAGAATGGAAATTTTGGAAGCGTATATGTATGGAGCTTCGACCGCATAGCCAGAAATCTTCTGGGCTTATTGAGCATAGCAAATGAGTTTCATAAAGCTGATGTTCAGTTGATTAGCATTAACGAAAACTTTGATGTCAATACGCCGGAAGGAAGGTTCCTTCTAGGCTTTTATGGTAATATTGCCCAAAGCCAAAGGGAAACATTTAGAGCAAATTCCATGCTGGGCAGCAGGAAAAAAGCTGAGTCTGGTAAGTTTGTTGGTGGCAGTATGCTTGGATACAGACGTGTTCCTGACGAAACCGATTCGAAGATGGGCACTAAGCTTGTCATAGACGAAAACGAAGCATGTATTGTGAGGACCATATTCGAGCTTTACTGCAGCGGATATGGACTCAAGGCTGTTGCCAGTCGAGTGAATAGGCTGGGAATGCGTGGCAAAAAAGGAAAGAAGTTTTCCATAACGACAGTCAGAGGAATCTTAACCAACAGGGCATATATTGGCATGGTTAAGTATGCTGGTGAATACTTTATGGGTGTTCATGAGCCGATAATAGACAAGGAGTTATGGGATAAGGCTCAAAGCCTCTTAGCTTCTAAAAACAGTTATACTAAGGTCATAGATTACCAGTATCTGCTTTCCGGTTTAATCAAATGTCCGATATGCAGCTGTGGAATGCTGCCTTCACATTCGAGCAGAAAAACTAAGGATGGGACAGTACGCTATACTTACTACTATGTCTGCGGCAAGTACATGAATAAAGGCGCAGGAAGTTGTATCAGCAAGGCGGTACGGGCTAAAGAAGCCGATGCTATTGTGATGGAATTTCTTACGAAACATCTGAGCAGCAAGGCTTGGAAGGATACTATACTTTCCGAGGTACGAAGAAAGATTTCAGCTGATTCTAAAGTTACTGAAAACATCAAGAATTTAAAGGCTGGCTTGCAGAATTTGAAAAATAAACAGACGCAGCTGCTTTTGAAGTATGAAGATGGGAATCTTGAAAAAGATTGCCTGCTGAGGGAACTTGCCAATATCAAGACTGAAATCAAACAGATAGAAACTCAGCTTGTGCCGTTGGATACCTGTTGTGGTACATCGAGTTATACCGAGAGGGAGATAATGGAGGCACTTAAAAAATTGCCTGCGTTAATTAAAAAAGCGACGTATCAGGAGAAGTTGAAACTGTTGCGTGGCGTTGTAAGATCTGTAGATGTTGATTCTAATATGAAGGTGTCCGGAATAGAAGTGCTTGTACCTGTACAAGGCCCTCATGGCAAACCACTGACATTAAAAATTAAACTTTAGAGGAGGGATAAATATGAATACTGTGAAAGTTAAGCGAGTTGTTGTATATGCCAGAGTATCTACCAAAGAACAAGCGGAACAAGGTTATTCTATTGAAGCGCAGAAGGATGCTGTTGCCGAAGAATGCAAACGCAGAGGATGGAAGCTTGTTGGAGAGTACGTAGACGCAGGTTTTAGCGGCAAGGAAATGACGAAAAGGCTGGAGATGCAGAGATTATTAGGCGACTTGAAAAAAGATAAATTTGATGTCGTCATGGCTTGGAGCCAAAGCCGTTTGTCTCGCAACATCTTAGACTATCTTCAAATCAAACAAGAGGCTAAAAAGTACTCTGTTAAGATTATCTGCCTTGACAATAATAATGATGGTGAAACGCCGATGGAGGAAATGGTTAATAATGTTAAGGCACTGATGAACCAGTTTGAGAGAGAAAGCATCGTGCGAAATGTAAAGCTTGGCCTGAAGCAACGAGCTCAGAAGGGCATGCATAACGGCGGAAGAGCTCTTGGCTATAAAGCGGTACCGGTGGCTTTTCAGGACAAAAAGAAGATTGTCATTGATGAATCCGAAGCGGTGATAGTGAGAAAGATTTTCAATATGTACTGCGAAGGCAGAGGCCTGGGATATATTGCTAACTTTCTTAACGAGGCAGGATACCGCACTGTTCGTGGCAATACTTTCAGCTATTGCAGCATAAGAGAAATCATAGATAATCCTATGTATAAAGGGTATGTGAGATATTGCAGGTACGAGAACTGGCGAGAAAAGCGCCGCAAGGGTAAAAGCAGTAGCCCGATACTGGTAAAAGGGCAGCATGAGCCCATTATATCTGAAGATTTATGGGATAAGGCAGCACTTTTGAGAGAAGGGCGTTCAAATGCAACAGCAAGGGTATATGACAGTGATAATCTGTTGAGCAGTATCCTTAAATGTCCTCTTTGCGGCTCGCCTATGGTGGTCATGCGTAGCCGCTATATGCTCAAGAACGGCACAAAACGCATAAATCGCTACTACATTTGTTCTAAGTATAAGAATAAAGGCCGTACTGCCTGTAAACCGATTACCGTCAATGCTGACAAGGCAGAAAAAGTGGTAATAAGTAAAATAGCCGATTTTTTGAGTGCCAAGGAGGTAGTGCAAATGGTTTTGGATAAGACAAAGCACAAGATTGAATCCAAGTTATCGGATAAAAAAGCTGAACTTGACAGCATTCAGTGCAGATTTGACAGCATTCTCAAAAAGAAGAGTAAGCTGTTGGACTTATATACCATGGAGGTTATTGACAAAGAGCTGTTGAATGAGCGAATCGTTGAACTGGCTACACAGGAAACTGCTCTTATTAAGCACAAGGCACTTTTGGAAGCAGAAATCGGTCTCCCGGTAGTCAAGCCTACTATGGAGTACGTGGAGAAAGTCTTCAATAACTTTGACAGCATTATGTCTAATACCAGCAGAGAGCAGAAAATACTGCTTCTCAGGCTCTTGGTGAATAAGGTAACTGTGAAGAATCGTGTGGTTGATAAAATCTATCTGAACCTCGGTGGAAAGCTTAGAAACCACATTGATGAATCTGGTATGCTTTGCTGCAGCTTCGCTCCTGAACAGAAACCAGAAGAATGCCAGGACTTTATTCTTGAGCTGTAGCCGCATTTGACGGCTCGATTTGGGAGCTGGAGCATTAAAAACTGCAGGGGATGAGTTAAATGCAAACTTCCCTGCAGTTATTTGTATTTTTTATGGTACTGCTGCCAGCAAAAAATCGTAATAAAACAAAATTTAAACATATATTATTACTATGTAATAATTATTATAAATTATTACATAGTAATAATAAGAGGTTTTTTGACTGGTGGTTGAAGCTCTTATTAATATAAAGAACTGAACGAGAGGGGCAGTTTTTTATATGAACCGAAATTTATTTTAAGGAGGATGGATTCATGTGTAATTATGCTGTTAACTTAATCACCTTTAGCTCACGCAACGGAACCATGCTGAAGAAACTGCACAGGAATGTACTAAAGTGTTTTCGCTCGGCTGGCATCGGCAAAAACCTGGTAAAGAATTTAATCAAGGCTTATGGGTACATTACCGGTTATGGTGCGAATAATACTGACTATATCAGTGACTGTGATAAGCTTATAGCCAGCAAGGAAGGAGTATACTACTTTCGGTGTGAAACAACTTCTGCTTGGGAGAACAATATGCTGCCGATTATGTGCTTGCTGAAAAATGAGTATGGTAATGAAGTACACCTCAGCTTTATGTCAGAGGAGCCAGGAAATGCTCTCTTCCTTGTCAAGGATGAAACAGGGGTATTTTATCCGGAACGCTATAAGGTGGAGTGGTGCATTGGCTGTGAGTGGCAGGTCGAATACTTCTGCACGTTCAAGGAGCTGTTCGATTATCTGAAAACTGTGTTTCCGGACGCAGCTATCAGCTATTTTGACTCAATTTCGGACATCGAGAAAAGCATAGACAAAGCATATGCTGAATTGAAGGAAGTTCATAAGTGTTATATCTATCGCTTTAAGGAATATCAGAATGACTATGAGGATTGCATTAGTAATAAGGGGGTGGCCTGATAATGGGAGCTACACAGTTTATCTGCCCTAACAGGGATAAGATAAGCATCGAACAATGCTTGTCTTTATGTCCGCATCACATTCGCTGTATGGGCAAGCCTACATTGGAAGCGGTGGCTGCTTCCGTAAAGGACAGAAAGCTTGGCAGAAAGTATTCAGTTACAGAGCTTATGAGCGGAACAAGGGAGCTCTATTTAAAGAAAACCACCGACTATGCGGTAGACCCGCAAGACCAGATTTTTGCCATGCATGGTACAGCTGTACACAGTATTTGCGAGAAAAGTTCGTCTTCAGCAGTGCTTACGGAGATAAGGCTATCTAACGAGTTGTATACCGGACAGATTGATGCTTATGGCGACCTGCTAGGCGATGGAAAGCGTGTGCTGCTTGATTATAAGGTTACTTCTTCTTATAAGGCATTTTTATCGCTCGGCTACTATAAGGTTGATGAACCTACTGGAGAAGTATACAAGAGTGGCATTAAGAAAGGGCTGCCAAAGACAAGAAAAGTACTGAAATGCGATGGTGTCAGGCGTATACTTCAATGGGCAGTTCAAGTCAATGCTTACAGGATGTTACTGGAGAAGCATAATTTCAAGGTTGATGATATGTATATCCAGATGTACGTCCGTGACTATTCCTTGCGCATTTCTGATGAACGCAATATCAACAGGCCGATTTACTTGCTGAAAGTTAATCGAATTAGTGACTTGTGGCTTCAAAGATACTTTCAGATTAAAAAGGATATGATGGACAGGGCTATGAAAGAACGGAGCATTCCTGCTTTCTGCCGTAAAACGGAATCGTGGAATGGCAGGAAGTGTGAAAGATATTGTGCTGTGTTTGAAGCTTGTAAGAAAGCATACGAAGAGCAACAGGCAGTACTGAAACAAGAATACAAGAGTGCTGCGTGATACTGACTGGTGATAAAGGGGGTGAAAAGATGACTAAAAAGGAACTGCTTAATATTTTGAGCCCAGTTGAAGATGATACCGAGATTGATTTTTCCGTCAAGACTGAATACGGCTATGAGTACTCTGCAGAGGTTGATTTTGTAAAGAGTGAACTTGCGGGTGGAAATGTAAAATCAATCCTCGTTCTATACAGGACTGAAAAAGAAGCTTCGGACGAGCAGCTTGTAAGGACTAAAGAAATTGCAGCATAGCTGAGGAAAGGGTGGTTTAAACGTGAAAAAGAAGAAGCTGCTGAAACTTCTGTCCCTGTTTAACGATGATGACGAAATTGCTGTGGGAATTAAATGGGACAAGGAAGCTAATTATTATTCCGATGCTTGCATGAGGGAAATAGTGTATACAGTGCAAAACGGATGCATGAATGCGACACTAAGCTTTATGGAAACTGGCAAACCAAAGCAAGAAGGTTGATTTAGAAGGAATCACTTTATGGTGATTCCTTCTTTTTTATTATTTTGCATAGGAGGTTATTAACAATGGACATACCGTTACTTACTTCAAATGACGTCGAACTGAGGGTGGCTCAAATACAGCAGACAAACTACGGCGTTTATGCGTATCTGCTTTTGTATAAGAATGCGAGGGTAGATATGAGAATCTTAGATGAAGTATTTGGCCCGCTGAACTGGAAACGTAGTCATACAGAAATTGGAGGAAAACTGTTTTGTACTGTATCTATTTGGGACGAAGGTAAGCAGATGTGGATTGAAAAGCAGGACGTCGGCGTACCGAGCAATACAGAAGCTGCTAAAGGTGAAGCTTCTGATTCGTTCAAACGAGCCTGCTTTAATTTGGGGATTGGCAGAGAGCTTTATTCTGTTCCTGAAATAAAGGTGAAGCTGAATGACAACGAGGTGTATACCGGAAATAACGGCAAACCGAAAACTTACGCCAAATTTTATGTTGCCGAAGATATGAACTATGATAAGCAGTTAGGTTATTTTACGAGGCTTACCGTACTGGATAAGGACGGCAACGTGAGGTTTGAGATAAACAGCAGCAGAAAAAGTCAGCCTGTTAAAGCTGCTGCTGAACAGGCAGGGGAGCTGCACACTAATAGCAACGTATGCTGTAATTGCCATGCTGTTATTAAATCACCCAAGGTACTGGAGTATGCTATGAGCAAATTTGGCAGGGCTATATGCTATGACTGCCAGAAGAAGATGTCTGCTTAGGAGGAAAACATGATTGAAATTAAATGTATGGAGGATATAAGGAATCTTTCGGCAAAGGCCGTCATTCCCGAAGAGATCGTTGAAAAGATATCCAAAGAGCTCGTAATCATCAAAAAATGGTCTGATGAATTTAATGAAGTTGATATGGAAAACTTTAATACTGATGACTTCGGGTATGGTTATATCGTGATATTGGAAGGCAATGAAAGCGAAGAGGACTTCAAAGACTTGGGGCTGACGGATGGGTTAGATGGCGTTATTCCGGAAGCTGCTGAAAGCTATTATATCAACGATGAAAAATGGACTAGAGTTGTTGTGATATATAATGACTCATACTCCATGAGCTTTTGGCTGAAAAATTGTGAGCTGTTTAATGACTATGAGATTGCGGATAGAAACTGCAGCTCAGATGAAAAAAATAGACAGGTAGAAGCGTTTTAGGAGGAAAAATGAAAACAGACCTTAGTTTAAATCAACTTATAAGTCAGGTGGACAGTTTAGCCACCTTAAAAAGGGATTATTTGGTAAATACCGATGATTTAATGGTTCGTTCCAATGCTGGCGAATCGTATATTAATATTCATGGCAGCTCTTATGCTATGGAAGAAACTGCTGAACGCCAACTGTCGGTAATTTGCGGCATTCCCTATACATATGTGAAGCGCATTGGTAGGGAGTATCCGGAGCTGTTGGACATGAACTATAACAAGCTGTTAAGCGGTATACATAAGAAAAAGCTGCTAAGAACTATTGATGGAAATGCCAGAGCAATATTGTCTGACCGCTACAAGAAGTATGAAAATGAAGCAGTGCTGGCTACACTGCTTCCTTTGGTTGATAATATAAAGGGGTTATCGGTAGTGTCCTCGTCATTAACTGCGGAAAAGATGTATTTGAAGTTGATATCCGATGTTGAAAGAGTGGATGTTAAGGTTGGAGATGCCGTTTCCTTTGGAGTAGTTATCACTAATTCTGAAATCGGCATGGGTTCAATCACTGTAAATCCCTTTTGCATGAGACTGGTATGTACTAATGGCATGGCACTGCCAAACTACTTTGGGTCAGCCCGTAGAAGGCACCTTGGCAAGAAATTCAATACGATTGAGGAGTATGAAAGCAGGGCTGAAGACATTGGAAGCATTCGAGGTAATATCGAAGAATGCTTAAACTCAGCACTAGATCCGATTTTTTATATGAAAGTTGTAGAGAAGATGAAAAGCGCAGTGGAGATAAAGTTTGTTAATCCGTTTGAGAGTATTGATAAGGTAGCTAAACATTATGGGCTGGATGAAGGAGAGAAGAAAATAATAATGACTCACTATATGTTGGCGAAGGACGATACACTTTATGGACTGGTTAATGCAGTGACCAGGTCTGCTCAGGATATGACGTCATACGTTAGAGCTACTGAACTGGAGAGGATTGGGTCAGAGATTTTATATGATGGCATACTGGCTATGAGTAGAAAGGGGAGTGGGATGCTGATGGCATCGTTGCTTGAATAACAGGGTATTTAAGGCGTAAGCAATCTCACTCTTGGAGATAAACAGCAGCATAAAAAAACCGCAGCCGTTCTCTATATTAAGAACGGCTACGGGATATATGTAATGTAATATGGAAAATATCTATGGTTGAGTTTGTATTAGACTAGCCCTTTGCCTTGCTCTGGCACGATAAAGAGTGGCTACACCGATACCTGTAAGCTCTGCTACTTTTTTATAAGAGTTTCCGTCATCTACCAAAGCTAGTGCTGCATCTGTTCTGCGCTTGGATATCCGAGGTCTGCCCTCTTTAAATCCAGGCTTGCTTTTAGCTACTTCTTTTCCGGCTTGAGTTCGTTCTACTATCATGCTGCGTTCCAGCTCCGCAACGGCCAATAGCGTTGTTATGAAAAAGTTGCCCATGGGGGTATCATCCAAAAGGCCTACGTTGAGAACATGAACTTTAATTCCGGATTTCAGTAATTCACGGATGAGAGTAACTCCTTCAACAACATTCCTTGCAAGGCGGTCTAGTTTTGTTACTACTAAGGTATCTCCTTTTTGCATCTTCTTCATCAATGAGCTTAGTTCAGGTCTGTCAGTAGTCTTGCCGGTATACTGTTCAGTAATGATTTCCTGGCATCCCTGCTCAAGAAGTGTGTTATGTTGTTCTTCTATACTGTTGCCATGAAGTTGTTTCTTAGTGCTAACACGAGCATATCCGTATATCATTTTATTACCTCAATTCAATCTGATGCTAATAATATTATACAATAAATCAACGAATTATGATAGTAAGTTTTGATAGCAGATAAAGCTAGTAAAACCGTTGCATGCAGATGACTATCAAAAGTTTTAAGTTTTGATAAAATGTTAAAGGTAGCTTATATTTATATCACGGCTACAGGTTTTGCATAGATAACAAGAAAATACTTGCTAACTTTATAGTGATAAAAACGTGATTGCTTTTCTATGTACCTGTAGAGTAGGATGATATAAAAAAATACACTTCGTGTATCTGTGGCGGCAGTGGCGATAGTAGCGATTTATTATGAAAATAGGTTTATCAGAGCAAATAGTTTAGACTGCGATATAATATTAGTACATCGGGCTGCAATTTCTTTAGCTGTATTCAAAAATAAACCTCGCTGAGGATATATGCCAAAGAGTGATTAAAAATATTACGGGTTATGCAGATATAGTATAATAAAATGTAGATGAACTGCTGCATAGGTGCTACAACTGCCACTAGTGCCACTGGGTTTAGTTAATGGCAGATAATTTTAATTGATGCGTAGAAACAGTAGCGAGCAACCTATGAGAGCAATAAAATATACATGGATGACAGGTGACTTGAAACATGAATGAAAATATGGAAAGCATCCATTTTGCTAAAAATCGTTTGCTTAGTATGTATGACAGGCTTGCAGAAGGAAAGACGTTGTACAAAGAAGAAGAAGCTATGCGGTTTAACTGTTCGCTAAGGTCTATACAAAGAGATATAGATGATTTAAGGGCTTTTGTTGCCGACAAAAGCGTACGCACTGGTGTTGTGCAGCAGTTAGTGTATGACAGACAGATAAAAGGCTATAAGCTGGTACCGCCTATGAGAAGCCTTTTAAGTAATGAGGAGGCTTTTGCTGCAGTAAAAATATTACTGGAAAGCAGAGCTTTGATGAAAGAAGAAATGTTTCCTATACTGGATAAACTTGTATCGTGCTGCGTGCCTTATGAGAATCAAAGGCATATTAAGGAACTCATGGGGAATGAAAAATTTCATTATGTAGAGTTACATCATCAAAAGCTCCTGTTAGACAGGCTATGGACAATTTCTCAAGCAATAAAGGAACATATCGAATTAGATATTACCTATTACAGGCAAAATGGTTCACAGGTCAACAGGCTGGTAAGACCGCTTGGCATAATGTTCTCAGAGTTCTATTTCTATATGATTGCTCATATTGTCGATAGTAATGTAGACATAAGTAAGAAGGATGGGCATGAAACATTTCCAATCTTGTATAGAATTGACAGGATAGAAAGATGTGATTTTACTGATGAACGCTTTCATGTTCCCTATGAAAGTAGATTTGAGGAAGGAGAGTTCAGAAAGAGAGTGCAGTTTATGTACAGTGGTAAATTGCACCAAGTGAAGTTTTGGTTTAGTGGGCCTTCATTGGAAGCAATACTAGATAGGTTGCCTACTGCCAAAATATTACAGCATTCTGATAAGGGGTATCTGCTTACTGCTGAGGCCTATGGCGATGGAATAGAAATGTGGTTACGCAGTCAGGGAGATAACGTAGATATAATAAACTGAAAATAAAAAGATAAACAAAAGCGAGATAGTCAGTAGTTGGCTATCTCGCTTTTATAATTATATTTGAAAATAAGTAGTTATACTAAGTTATCTCAATGTATAAGTATGAATATTAGAAGTATACGTTTGTTGTTTAAGATTTGATTTGTGGGATAATTTTAACTAGAGGTGAAAAGATGCTTTGTTTGCTTTTAAATATAAGGAAATAGGACTAAAAATTGCATATTACAGAAAGAAAAAAGGTTATACGCAGGCGCAGCTTTCAGAAATGGTTGGAATAAGCAGTAATTACCTTAGTTTAATTGAACGTGGCAATAATGGGCATAGTTATTCTATTGAAACTTTATTTAAGATAGCAAATGCCTTAGATGTTAGTGTAAATGAACTGATTAACAATATTTAAGTCTATTGATTTAAGATGGAACTTATACAGTTCAAAGAATAGTACATTTGTTTTGGAGGTGATTTTTCTAAAGCAATAGTTGTATTAAATTAATGTGTTTTTAGAAAAATACGCAATGTTATTGAAAGATGGTGTAATGATGATTGCTTTGAAAAATGAAAATACTGGAAAATCAAAAAATATAGCAACTGGCTTTAGTATTCTTGCATTGATTTTTAGTTGGTGGGTTCCAATATTCAGAGGAGAATTCAGTATAGCTGGTAAGATTTTTGGAATTGCAGCAGGTATTGCTTTTGTTGAAATATTATTAAATGTTTCTGATGACATGATTTTAGGCATATGGTGTTTAGTTTCAATAATTATTGCATCATTATATAACAAATGGAGAATAAAACGGCTTATTAATAAAGGTTTTGTGCCTGCCGATTCAGAAGCGAAAAAATGGTTAGATGATAATGGAATAATAGTAATGGGTGAAGTGGCTTTTGCTGAAGAAGTGGCTCCGGTAGAAAATAGTGATGTTAATAAGGAAATCAAAGAGCTTTGTTTATCTACTGCTAAAGAGAAGGCAAATGTAAAAGATGATGAGAATACTTTTGTTCCACCGCCGCCAATGAAATAAATAAGAATATAAAATACTTGGAGAGATTGTAAGGGTTCTCCAAGTATTTTTATTAAATATTAGGAAAAGAGTTGATAATATGAAATATTGTGATAAATGTAGCAAGGAATTTGATGATGGCATGAAGTTTTGCCCATTATGTGGAAATATGCTGACTGTTAAAAATAATAGTTGTCCCAATTGCGGTAAAGAGGTAGGAGATTTTAAATTTTGTCCATATTGTGGTACAGAAGTAGTTAACAACATAAAACAAGAAGCTGATGTAACAGTTGATAAGACAGAAGAAGCCGAAGCAATAGTAGATGACAAGGCAGAACAAGAAACAAGTGTTGCGGTGGTAGATAATGATATAGAGGTAGATTCCAATATGGGAATCGTAGGTGATAAAATTGTCTTTAAAATAGGGACAGAAGTATTAAAGTATGACAAAGAAGTCAATATCATACACGCACTTAGGGTACAAGGTCTTGAGGCTGCTCTTAAAGCTGAAGAATTATATGCTGCTAAATTAGAAGAGTATGGAGGTGTTGTTGGTTTCATTCGTGAAAATGGGGAATATTTCGGCGTATATATGGTTCAAGAGCTATTAAAGGCATTAGTGGACGGGCTTATTAAAGAAGGAGGCTATTATAGCTTAAATTATAAAACCATTTTAGACGAAAACAGGCACTTCTTATTCCACGATTGGGAAGTATTGTGCAGAGATATAAAGAAACAAAATCAAGACATTGATGACTGGGTACAGTCGGAAAAAGACAGAAGAGCATTGCGTAAGGAAACAAGAGGCAAATTAGTTGGTGGAGGATTTGGTTTAAAGGGTGCAGCAGTTGGCATTGCGAAAGCTGGTGCAGTTAATCTTACTACCGGTGCAGCACATAGCTTATTCAATATGGTTGGTAATATGATGACTAGCAATGATGCTAGTAACATGAGGAAAAAGCTGTATGCTAACGCAAAAGTTAAGCTGGTTGAAGAAATAAAATCAACAGTTTTGTGTTTGAGTGCAGTTATAGAGCCATACATATCTCGTACTGACTATAATTCCAGTAGTATTGAAGATATGAATGAAAAAATTGAAAGAAATTTAATTGCACAGCCGGATATAATACCGATTCTTATAGCAAATCTGAGGAAAAATCCGTTTGTATCTAGTACTTATAGATTATTATTAAAAAATATGCCTGAAAATGAATTTGATATTGTTGCAATGGCAAGAATATTCAAAGTATCGGATAAAACAGGAAGATATTCTCTGGGAAATTATGATTTCATAATAGAATTTGAAAAAGAACATACTGTGTATGGTAAGGTTATTGTAGACAAAAAGGAATATGAACAGTTAATAGAATTAAACGATGCCTTATCAGTAGGTATAGTAGACAAATATTCCAAGTATGAAATTGGGAAATTTTTTAATAGTAAACTTGCTTTTGATTATGAAAAAATTGAAGAAAACTTAAAAAATAATGTAGCGAAATGTGTTGAAGCTTACTATATAAACATAGAGAAAGATATTGATGAAATCATAGAATATATAACAGTTGAAATACAAAATGATAATAAGTTTTCATTGACTAAATGGTATACGGACAAGATAATCAGTGATTTTGTATCATTAAAAGCATTTGTCGAAAGATACCACGATGAAACTAATAAACTAATCGAGTTTAACAATAAAAGGAAAGAATGCATAGACAATGTTGACGTAGAAGGATTCTTCAAATTAGACCCTGGCAATAAATCACCATACGAACTTGGCAAGATGTATTTGGAAGGCAACGGTGTCGAGAAAAATATCAATATAGCTATGGCATATTTTATAAAAGGAGCAAGGTTAAATTGTCCTAATTGTGAATATATGTTAGGAACACTTTACGCAGGCAATGTTTTTACTGAATATGAAAAACTAAAATTCTGGATGAAACAGGCTGATATACATAAAAATTCTAATGCCCATTCATACTTATCTCAGGAAAGTGATTATTTTTCTCATATTTCTGATATTACTCTATTAGAGGCTTTAACAGGTAATGAAATGCAAAATGAGTTTATAAGGTATGTAACTTTACCGATTATAAATGACTTTTTAAAAGATTATTACTATAAGAAGAAAAAATATGTGCAAAATAAAAACTTGAAAGAATTTTTTGAAATAGATCCTATTGGAATTGATAAATATTTAATGGGATTGAAGTATGAAGAAGGAACAGAAGTACCTGTTAACGGAGATATTGCTATTTCGTATTATTTGAAAGGTTCGTCAGAAGATAATGACAATAGATGCCAGTATAGAATAGCTATGTTATATGGAAAAACAGCAACAAGTACATCTGATGTTGAAAAGCTTAAATACTGGATGGTAAAAGCCATGGAAAATGGCAGCAAAGAAGCAAAAGAATATTTAGAGTCAAATGCTGCTTATTTTTCTCAAATAAGGGATATTTCTACAGAAGAGGCGTTGGAAGGATTCCCATCAGATTATATATTTACTGGATATATACTTTTAACATATAAACGTAATAAAAGCGGGAAATTGATTTCAAATAAAAACAATGATTCTCTATTTGATGAACTTTTTAATCAGATTACAGCTGATAGTGATTTGAAGGGGTCATATTATCTCAAAAATCATATGGACAAATATAAAGCTGAAAATGCTATTTCGGAATATGGTAAGAAATGTAATCTGACGGTTGATGATATTATTATGCAGTTCGATCGTACATTTTTTGGCACTGGCTCAGAAGGATTTATAGTAAGTGCTGATGGCTTTTTATCACATGAATATGGGTCTATTATCAAATTCAAAGATATGGAGTATATGTTAAGATTTGGCTCTACAATATATGTGAAGTTATTAGCTAAAGATGATGTTATTAAAGTTATCGACTGTGAGAATAAATCATGTGCTCGTTTTGCCTTATATTCATTAAATAAAATATTAGGCGGTGTGCTTGACTATGACGGCAAAGAAACTTATAAAAACATAATGAAGTTATCGTTTATATGAGATGAAAGTAAATTTATTGGTAGTATTAGTTTTATATGCTATAGCTAGTTTATAGCTATAGCATATAAAATGATTTTGAAATGAGGTATAAATGATGAAAAAATATGCTTATTTTCTATGCGTAGTAATATTTATATTATCTTTAGGTTTATTAGGCTGTAGTAGGGATGAAGCTAAAGATAATTTAACCTCCCTGCTGAAAGAAAATAAAGTAGAAGGTGAAATTGTAGCCTCTACCTCTATGAAAAATAAAGGAGGATATGTTGGATGGGTGCGATTGAAAAATGGCAAAAGTGCAGTAGCAGTTATTGATACCAAGAATAATCAGAGAGCATTGATAACCACTGATGCTAACAGGGATTTCAATAAAGATTTTAATGAAAAGCTGTTTTTACCTTTAGAATATCCTGGAATATCAGAATACAATAAATTTAATGTGACGATATATGATGATAGCGTTGACCAAGATAATACTATTGGTAAATGGGATGGAAAAAATCATATAGTTACAATTTATGCCAATTATACATATGATAATGAAAAGGGGATTATTCCTGGGTCTTTAACTTTGTATGATGATAGAAAAGGGTATATAAGAGATAGTAAGAGACTTGAACTGGTAAATATGCTTGTAAAATCTTTACCGGAATTTTATGAACCAGTTATGGGAGTATCTATAAAAGAAGGTCAAGAACAACACGTTAAAGCATCTGTTAGAGAAGAATTAGAACCTTTCCTTAAAGAACATAATGTAGGAGGCACTATTATTGCACATACATCTGAAAAGGATGAACGTGGTTATGTTGCTTGGGTACAAGTAAAGAATCCTAAAGGTGTTGTCGATACTGCGGTGATTATTGATAAGAGAAATAATCAAAAAGCCATTATAGAATTGAGAAATGAGACTTCTCAATTGTTTGTACCAATGAAACATTTAGGAAAAAATGGCTTAGCTATATTACCGGTAATGATATACGATGATAGAATGGATCGTGACAGAGAATATGGAGCATGGTATGGTAAAAATCATTTAATTCCTGTTTATGCATTGTATGAGTATAATAAAGGTCAAGGTGTCATTCCAGGAAGATTAACCTCTGGAGTTGGAAGCCATCCTTCTCATTATCAAGGCCCTCTATACGAGCAAAAAAATGTTGATTTAGTTAATTTGTTCCTGATGTCTTTGCCAGAGTTTTATGAACCTATAATGGGTGAGCCTTTATAACATTCTTATCTATTAGCGTAGATACACTTGGTACCAGTAATGCGATAGAGTAAATTTGCGTAATTTAAACTAGTTTAGTATGATGCTATATAAGATGATTTCATAAATAAGCGACCCGCCCGACACTACCGCCACTGATATTTAATGATATTAAAGAGCTGTAGCAAAAATTTACCCTATGTAGTGTATACACTGAAAAATATCACTGGTAAGCGGCAAAACTCAAAACATTATACAGTTAAGAGCAGCCCCTGTTCATTTGTGAGCAGGGGTTTTTTCTTTAAAACTAGCTCAGTAAAAAGTATGTGTTTGGTAAAGCAGAAGTACTTGCGGCAATATGATATAATAAACAATATATCTATGAAGGAAGCAGGCATCTGGTTATGATTTTAAGTGCAGAAAATATGTCCCGCAGCTATGGGGACAGAGTTTTGTTTGAAAATATCAGCTTTAATATAGAAGAGGGCGACAAAATAGGTGTTATCGGTGTTAACGGCACGGGTAAAAGTACGCTGCTGAAAATGATTGCAGCAGGTGAAAGCGGCGGCGGTAAGCTGACCATACCGGGTGGCGTGGTAATGGAATATCTGCCGCAGGATTCGCCTTTTGAGCCGGACGCGACAGTTTTGGAGCAGATTTTTAAAGGAGATTCTCCGCTGATGGTACTGTTGCGCCGATATGAAACGGCGGTAGAGGCTGTGGCTGCTGAGCCTGAAAATGACAGGCTGCAGAAACAGCTTTTGGAGCTGCAGCAGGAAATGGACAATAAATACGCCTGGCAGCTGGAAAGTGAAGCTAAGGCTGTTTTAACGCAGCTGGGCATTACCGATTTGCAGCAGAAGATGGGAGAGCTTAGCGGCGGGCAGCGTAAGCGTGTTGCTTTAGCTGGCGTTTTGGTGCGTCCATCCGACCTTTTGATTTTGGACGAACCTACCAACCACATGGATAATGCAACAGTAGCCTGGCTGGAACAGCAGCTGCTGAAACGTAAAGGCGCACTGCTCATGGTTACCCACGACCGTTATTTCTTTGACAGGGTAGTTAATCGCACGCTGGAAATAGATAATGGCAAAGGCTATCTTTATACGGGTAATTACAGCCTGTTTTTGGAAAAACGTGAAGAACGCCGTATTGCTGAAGCATCCGCAGCACAAAAACTGCGCAATATTTACCGCCGGGAACTGGCGTGGATCAGCCGCGGGGCAGAAGCGCGCCGTACTAAAAAGAAGGACCGTGTGGAACGCTTTGCGCAGATTGAAGCAGAAGTGAAGAATGTACAGACGGAAGCCAGTCTGGAAATGTCTTCCGTGTCCAGCCGTCTGGGCAAGACTGTCATTGAGCTGGAAAATGTGGGCATGGTGTATAACGGACTGGATTATATTAAGGATTTCAGTTACATCCTGCTGCGCAACGACAGAGTAGGCATTGTGGGACCTAACGGTGCGGGTAAATCCACTTTGATGGATATTATTGCCGGACGTCTTGCACCTACAAGTGGCAGCATTACCGTAGGACAAACTGTCAAGATTGGTTATTTTTCTCAGCATAGCGAATTTCCTGACAGCAGTCAGAAGGTGCTGGAATATATTAAAGAGGCAAATAATTATATTGAAACAGCTGACGGCAGCCGCATCAGTGCAGCGCAGATGCTGGAGCGTTTCCTGTTTCCACCGGAGCTGCAATGGGTGCCGGTTAATAAATTGAGCGGCGGTGAAAAGCGCCGTCTGTATTTGCTGCGGGTGCTGATGACTGCGCCTAATGTGCTGCTTCTGGACGAACCGACTAATGATCTGGATATTCCGACCTTGTCTGTTTTGGAGGATTATCTGGATAGCTTTGCCGGAGCAGTTATCGCTGTTTCCCATGACCGTTATTTTCTGGACAGATTTGCCAACAAGATTTTTGCTTTGCAGCCGGGCGGTACGCTGCGTCAGTTTGTTGGCGGCTACAGCGATTACGAGAATACGCTGGCACAGGAAGCAGCGGAACAGGCAGTTGAAAAACCTAAAGCTGCAGCTGTGAAAGAAGAAGCGCCGAAACCTGCCAAAAAGAAAATGACCTACAGTGAAAGACTGGAACTGGAAAATATTGACCAGGAAATTGCCCGTACAGAAGCGGAGCTCAAGATGCTGGGCATGGAAATTAACAGCTGCGGCAGTGATTTTGTGCGGCTGGGTGAGCTGACCAAGGAACAGGAAACGGCACAGAAAAAATTGGATGAGCTGGTAGACCGCTGGGCTTATTTATCGGAGCTTGCAGAGGAGGAACAATGCTGAAAATATTGCAGAGCAGCCAGCAGGATAAGCTGAAAAGGCTGCTCAGTGTGATGCTGCCGATTATCGGTACGCAGATAGCTACGATTGGTATGAACTTTTTTGACGCCAGCATGTCCGGACAGGCAGGTGCTGTCGATTTGGCTGGTACTGCTATTGGCGGCAACATCTGGATGCCGGTGCAGACAGGCATCAATGGTGTATTGATGGCGGGTATGCCGCTGGTGGCACATCTTTTAGGTGCGGGCGAAAAGGATAAAATTAATATTGTGGTACGGCACGGGCTGCTGCTGGCTATTGCTTTTGCCGTATTGGTTATTATCGGCGGTATTATCGGCCTGCCGCTGCTTTTGACCCACATGGGACTGGAGCCGGAGGTTTATCACGTCGCCATCTGGTATATGGCCGGCATCGGCTTTGGCGTGCTGCCGTTTTTCCTGGTAACGCCTTTGCGCTGTCTGGTAGATACGTTGGGCTATACTGGACTAACTATGAAAATCTATATGCTGGCGCTGCCCATCAATGCAGCGCTTAACTATGTGCTGATTTTCGGCAAGTTAGGACTGCCAAGACTGGGCGGTATCGGTGCCGGTGTTGCTACGGGCATTACCTTTTGGCTGCTTTTAGGAATGTTTGTGCTGACGTTAAAGAAAGTAGGCGCGTTCAGCGCTTATCAGGTACTGGGACTGACCAAGCCGCAGCGGGAAAGAGTGCGTGAATATCTTAAAATTGGCATTCCGATGGGTGTTTCCATCTTTATGGAATCCAGTATTTTTGGTGTGGTAGCCTTGTTTGTAGCCAAGTTTGGTACTAATGTAATTGCGGCGCATCAGGCAGCGCTTAATTTCTCCTCGCTTATTTATATGATACCGCTGAGCTTTTCACTGGCGCTGACCATCGTTATCGGTGTCGAAGCCGGTGCCAAAAGGTGGCAGGATGCCAAAGATTATACAGTGCTGGGTTTGGAGCTGAGCATGGTGTGCGCGCTGGTCTATATTTCCGGGGAATATTTCAACCGCCAGCTGATTGCGCAGATTTACAGCAGCAGCAGTGAAATTATGTCTCTGACGGTGCATTTTCTGATTTATGCAGTGTTGTGGCAGTTTTTTGATGCCGTGGCAGCGCCCATCCAGGGCGTACTGCGCGGTTATAAGGATGTTAACGCAACCTTTTGGTCCGGTATGATTGCTTATTGGGGTATTTGTCTGCCGTTTGGTATTTTCTTTGATTTTGTGCTGGAGCATGGCCCCTTTGCTTACTGGCAGAGTCTTGTTATCGGTGTGGCGTTCAGTGCGGCATTTTTAAGCTGCCGTCTGCTGTGGCTGCAGAAGAAGCTGCGCAAAACAGCGTAAGGGTGACGAGAAATGCATGATATAAAAAAGGCAAGGCTGCCGCTGCTTGATTCCTTGCGCGGCTTTGCTATCATCAATGTGGTGCTGTATCATTTTCTGTACGACATTTATGTTATTTATGAGTATAATCCTGACTGGCCGCAGCTATTGCCCATACATTTGTGGCAGCGGCTGGGATGTAGTCTGTTCGTGCTGCTGGCGGGGATGGCGCTGCATTTGGGCAGACATACACTGCGGCGGGGGCTGCAGCTGAATGCGCTGGGAATAGTAATTACCCTTATAACCTATTGGCTGACGCCGGAACAGGTTATTTATTACGGAATTTTAAACTTTTTCGGTTGCGCGATGCTGGCCGGCTGGCTGCTGCGTCCGCTGCTGAGTAAGGTTAAGCCGCTGCAGGGACTGTTTTTTTCCGCTGCCTTTTATCTTGGTACGCAGCATATAAGTGATGGCTGGATACAATTAGGCAGCTGGCGCATATGGCAGTGGCCCGAGATATTATATGATGACCGTCTGGCACTGCTTGGCTTTCACAGCAGTGAATTTTATTCGGCAGATTATGTGCCGCTGCTGCCGCATATCTTTGTGTTTATCGGCGGCTGGTTTCTTTATGCCTGGCTGGAAAGTGCAGACAGGCTGCATTGGTTAAAATATGGTGATGTACAGTTTTTGACGCTGCCGGGTCGGCACAGCCTTTTAATTTATCTTCTGCATCAGCCGCTGCTTATGGGACTGTGCAAGATTGTGTTTGCTGCATAATAAAAATTTTACTTGTACTTTTGCTGCTGATTGATTATAGTATTTATATCAATAAAATTTGATATAAGGCGGCAAAGTAATGAGCGTAAACTGGTATCCTGTAATAGATTATGAAAAATGTATCGGCTGTATGGCTTGCAGCAATATGTGTAGACACGGCGTTTATAAGTTGGATGCAGACAGCAACAAGCCCAAGGTAGTGTACGGCAATGGCTGTATTTATGGCTGCCATGGCTGTGAAAGACAATGTCCTGCAGGTGCCATCCACTATTTTGGTGATGACGGCACTATAGATATTGTTTATGATTTTGAGAAGTATAAGCCAAAGTTAAGCTGTGAGGGCAAGCCTAAGGTAGCTTTTGTCTGTGTACATAATTCCTGCCGCAGTCAGATGGCTGAGGCGTTGGGTAAAATGCTGGCTACCGATGTTTTTACAAGCTATTCTGCTGGAACGGAGCTGAAAGACGGGCTGAATCCTGATGCAGTGCGCTTAATGAAAGCCAAGTACGGCATTGATATGGAAGCCGAGCAGTATAATAAGCTGCTGGAAGATATTCCGCAGCCAGATGTAGTAATCTTTATGGGCTGCAATGTAAGCTGTCCGCATGTACCATCGCAATATGCGGAAAACTGGGGCCTGGAAGATCCGAGCGGGCAATCTGATGAGGTTTTTGCCAATGTCATCGCCCAGATAGAAAAGAATATCCTTGCTTTAAAGCAAAAGCTAAGCTAAAAGAAAAGCTATCAATAGAAATATTGGTAGCTTTTTATTTGTGTTTTTCCATGCCTTACAGGTATGAATGCAGATAAGAAACAGGTATTTGCTGAATTTAGGCAGCGGCGGTACAATAAGTACAGAAAATATAGCAGCCGCTGTTTTGTGCAGGCGGCAGTATTTGGCAAGGAGGAGTTAAGATGGGTAAAAAAGTTGTTATCATTTCCAGCAGCATGCGTAAACAGGGCAATTCTGCGCTGCTGGCACAGGCGTTCAGCAAGGGAGCGCAGGAAAGTGATCATACAGTACAGTATGTGGAACTGGCAGATATGCAGCTGCAATACTGCAAAGGCTGTCTGGCATGTCAGAAAATGCATAAATGCGTTATCCATGACGATATGGAAAAATTGCTGCCGGTGCTGCAGGAAGCTGATGTACTGGTTTTTGCTTCTCCGGTATACTATTACAGCATCTGTGGTCAGCTGAAAACTTTTCTGGACAGAACTAATCCGCTTTTTGGCACGGAATGTGCCTTCCATGATATTTACGTGCTTTTGGCTGCTGCCGAGGATGAAGCCTATACGCCGGAAGGCGCAGTTAAAGCTGTACAGGGCTGGATTGACTGCTATGAACAAACACATCTGGCAGGAGTTGTTTTTGCCGGCGGTGTAACAGGTGTAGGTGAAGTGAAAGAGCATGCAGCGCTGCAGCAGGCGTATGAAATGGGTAAAAGCATAAAATAAGAAACAGCATAGAAAAAAGAGGTTCAGTAAAAGCTGAACCTCTTTTTTATTAGTTTTACAGTCCGGCCTGTTCAATGCCGCTGAACAAAAAGCCCATGTGATTAACGGAGTTTAAAAGGACGAGGCGCCAGGTGCCTTCATTATATTCCAACACGTTGATACAGGTATTATCCTGTTTAATCTGCCAGAAATGCTCCATGCCAAGTCCAAGCAAATCGCAGATAATTGCTTTATTGACTGCGTCATGAGCTGCTACAAGGACAGTTTTGCCTTCATATTTCTGTGCATATTCGTCAAAGGCAGCACGCACGCGGAGGCGTACATCTTCCAGACATTCACCGCCCTTGCCGGGCATCTGTACCAGATGGGGAGCAGTATGCCATTGCTCAAATTCAACAGGATATGCTTTGGCGATATCGGGAGCAAGTACGCCTTCCCAGTCGCCGTGGTTGATTTCGGTCAGCCTTGCATCTGTTGCAACAGGCAGTTTGTGCAAATCAGCGCAGAATTTGCAGGTCTGATAGGAACGCTGCAGCGGACTGGAAATGCAGATATCCAGCGGCACATCTTTGAGGCCCTGTGCCAGCAGGCGGCCCTGCTCAAGACCGCGGGTGCTGAGCGGGGTGTCCTCCTGTCCCTGGTAACGTCCTTCGATGTTCCAGGTGGTTTCGCCGTGTCGTATCAGGATTATTCTAACCATATCAGCCCTCGCAGTTAATGAGTTTTACATCCAGAATGCCTTCAACGCCGCGCAGCTGCAGCATAATATCATTGGGGATATCGTTGCCTACGGCGATAGCCATAATGTTGGTATCTTTTTCGGTGGTGCTGCCAACCTGCATGCCGTTGATGTTGATGCCGGCGTTGCCGAGGATAGTTGCCATCTGACCGATCATGTTAGGTTTATTAGCATGCGGAGCCAGCAGCAGGTAGCCTTCCGGTTTGAAGTCCACTTTGTACTGGTCGATTTCTACAATCTTGGGTTCTTTGCCGTCAAAGAGAGTACCTACCAGTTTGTGAGTTGCTTTATTGGTAGTGATCTTGACGGTAATGGCAGTGGTGAAATAGCCGGGTTTATGAGATTTGCTTTCTTTAACATTTAAATGACGTTTTTTAGCAATGCCGGGAGCGTTGACAAAGTTAACGCTGTCTTGCAGGATGGGGTTCAGCAGGCCTTTTAAGAAGGCAGTGGTCAGAGCCTGGGTTTCGGTTTCTGCCAGAATACCGGTGTATTCAATTTCTACTTCCTGTACAGGACCTTCGGTAAGGTAAATGCCGATAGTGCCCATGCGTTCTGCCAGACCAAAATAAGGCTGGATAACAGCGGCAACGCTCTTGGGAATAGGAGCCATGTTGACAGCGGTCATAACCGGCTTACCCTGCAGAGCGTCGATAACGCCGTAAGCTACGTCTACAGCAACACCGATTTGTGCTTCAATAGTGGATGCGCCCAGATGCGGAGTCTGTACTACATTGAACATGCCCAGAAAGGGGTTGTTTTCTGCGGTCAGCGGTTCTTCGGGATAAACGTCGATAGCAGCGCCTGCTACCTTGCCGCTCTTGAGAGCGTCGGCCAGTGCCTGAGTATCTACGCAGCCGCCGCGGGCGCAGTTAACGATACGCACGCCGTCTTTCATCTTGGCGATGGTTTCAGCGTTGAGCATTTTTTCTGTTTCCTTGGTGAGAGGGGTATGAATAGTAATATAATCGGAGCGTTCCAGCAGAGTATCCAAATCTACCAGTTCAACGCCTACCTGATGGGCACGTTCTTCGGTAATATAAGGGTCATAGCCGATAGTGATCATTTCCATAGCCTGCATGCGTTTTGCTACGCGGCTGCCGATACGGCCGACACCGATGATGCCCAAGGTTTTGCCTTGCACCTGGATGCCGTCAAAGCTTTTTCTGTCCCATTTGCCGGCCTGGATGGAAGCGTGTGCCTGCGGAATATGTCTGGTCATAGCCATCATCATGGCAACAGTGTGCTCAGTAGCGGCCATGGTATTGCCTTCGGGGGCGTTCAGTACCATAATGCCGCGGGCAGTTGCTGCCGGAATATCAATGTTGTCTACGCCGACACCGGCACGGCCGATTACTTTCAGATTGGTAGCTGCTTCAATAATATCTTTGGTAACCTGGGTCTGGCTGCGGGTAACAAGTCCGTCGTACTGGCCTATGCAGGCTTTCAGTTCTTCGGGGGGCATATTGGTTTTTACATCTACATCAAAATGCTGGCGCAGCAGGGCTACACCTTTTTCACTTACGTCGTCGCTTACTAATATTTTCATGGTCATGATTTCTTCCTCCATTTTGTCTTGATAATTTATTTATTGATGTTGTTTTTGATATTCACGCATAAATCCTGCCAAAGCGGTGCATGCTTCCATAGGCACTGCATTGTAGGCAGAAGCGCGGCAACCGCCTACCAGGCGATGACCGCCAACGCCGATGAAGCCGGCAGCTTTAGCCTGAGCAACAAAATCTTTTTCCAGCTCTTTATCAGCCAGATTAAAGGTAATGTTCATCTTGCTGCGGTATTCTTTGTCGGCATGGCCGATATAGAAGCCGTTGCTGTTGTCAATAGCATCATAGATAACCTGTGCTTTAGCTGCATTATTGGCAGCTACGGCAGCAACGCCGCCCTGACGTTTAATCCAGTGCAGAGTTTTATTTACCATATAGATGCAGAATACCGGTGGGGTATTGTACAGAGAATCATTGTCGGCAAAGGTGCTGTATTTCAGCATAGTGGGTAAATTCTGTCTTGCCTTGGCCAGAAATGCTTTTTTGGCGATAACGATGACTACGCCGGCAGGGCCGAGGTTTTTCTGTGCGCCTGCATAGATAAGGTCAAAGTCTGCCACATTTACAGGGCGGGAAAGAATATCGCTGGACATATCGCAGATTACAGGTACGTCAAATTTAGGAAAGGCAGGATATTCTGTGCCGTAAATAGTGTTGTTGGCGGTAAGATGTACATAACAGGTATTTTCTTGAACAGTAAATTCCTGCGGTATGTAGCAGTGGTTGCGGTCAGCGCTGGAAGCTGCTTCATAGGCTTCACCGAAGAATTTTGCTTCAGCCAGGGCTTTTTTTGCCCATACGCCGGTATTGACGTAGGCTGCTTTGCCGCCTTCAGTGAGGAAGTTGGCTGCAGTCATAAGGAACTGGGTGCTGCCGCCGCCCTGGATAAACATGATTTCATAATCATCAGGAATCTCCATCAGCTCGCGCAGCAGGTCTTTGGTTTCCTGGTGCAGTGCAGCATATTCAGCACTGCGGTGGCTGATTTCGATAATGCTCATTCCGGTGTTTTTGTAATCAGTAAATTCTGCCTGAGCTTCCTGCAGCACGTCAAGCGGCATGGCGGAGGGACCGGCATTAAAATTATAGGCTCTGGTCATGTTTAAATCTCCTTTAACAATAAAAATAGAGAAGCTGTCCCTTGGGACGAGCTTCTCTTCTCGCGGTGCCACCCAAATTCGGCTTCAGCAAGGTGTGCGGATAAAAAAATAAGCTCTCCATCCCCAATGGGACGAGAACTTTTCCCGCGTTGCCACCCAAATTGCCTTCGGCCATCTTTAGTTCGCTGTATCGGGCGAGACCGTCAAATTCATCATTTGCCGCTCCAAAGCGGAACAGTTCGGCTGCGCTGCTGCCTTGCATCAACCGGCAGCTTTCTGAAAGCTAAGCAGACTGCTTCTTTATCATAGCGTTGTTGTATAAAATTGATTGTAGAGAATTATATCACTAATTTGGCGCTAGTCAAGCAAAAAAAGTAAAAATTTTGCTGAAAAATTTGCTTTCAGGTATATTGTATAGAATATTACAGTCTGAAAATAATAAAAATTTTCAGAGTTTTCTCTTGCCAGCAGGCGTAAAAACTGATATGGTAATGTATATGTGACGCACAGCGTCGTGGAAGCGCGGTTCAGACCGCAGGGTAGAAAGGAAGTTTTTAAATGGAAAAAAGACAGGACGGTAATCAGAACGGAAGCTTTACGTCTTCCTTTGGTTTCATCATTGCGTGTGTAGGTTCAGCAGTAGGGTTAGGTAATATCTGGCTGTTTCCTTATCGTTTGGGCGAATACGGGGGAGCGGCTTTTTTAATTCCCTATCTCTTTTTTGTGTTTTTGTTCGGCTGGGTAGGTCTTTCCGCCGAGTTTGCTATTGGTCGTCTGGCACGTACCGGCACGCTTGGCTCTTATAAGTATTGCTTTGCACAGCGCGGTTTAGGCAAGCTGGGTAAATCCTTAGGCTGGATTCCTCTTTTGGGCAGCTTGGGACTTGCTATTGGTTATGCTATCATCCTCGGCTGGATTTTACGCAGTCTGTGGGGCTCTGCCAGCGGTGAGCTGCTTACTGCAGATCCGGCAGTATATTTTGCGGCTGCCAGCGGTGAATACGGCAGTCTGCTGTGGCATGTACTGGTTATCTTCATTACCGGTGCAGTGCTTTTAATGGGTATTATTAAGGGTATTGAAAAGGTCAGCAAGATTCTTATGCCTCTCTTTTTCCTGCTTTTCTTATTTTTGGCAGTGTGGGTATTCTTCCTGCCGGGCAGTGAAAAAGGTTATGAATTTTTATTTGTGCCGGACTGGGATATGCTCATGCGTGCTGATACCTGGGTTATGGCTATGGGACAGGCTTTCTTTTCCTTGTCCATTACCGGCTCCGGTATGATTGTGTACGGCGCTTATCTGGATAAAAATGTAGATATTCCGAAAGCATCTTTGCGTACTGCCTGCTTTGATACTATTGCAGCCATGCTTTCAGGCCTTGCTATTATGCCGGCGGTGTTCTCTTACGGCATCGGCGCAGACAGAGGTCCGTCTCTGGTATTTTTGACGCTGCCGACAGTTTTCCAGCAAATGCCTATGGGACAGTTCTTTGCCGTGTTCTTTTTCTTATCTGTATTCTTTGCGGGTATTACTTCTTTAATCAATATGCTGGAGGCTGTAAGCGAAAGCTGGCAGAAAAACTTTGGTATTGCCAGAAATACTGCAGTCATTATCTGCTGTGTACTTAGCCTGGCAGTGGGCGTATTTATTGAAGCCGAACCGAAGGTAGGCAGCTGGATGGATTTCGTATCCGTTGTCATTGTGCCTTTTGGTGCAGTGCTGGGTGCTGTTTCCATCTATTATGTGCTGGGCTGGGAACGCATCAAACAGGAGCTGGAAATTGGTCATGGCAAGCTTTCCGCCGGTTTTGGCATTGCCGGCCGTTATATCTATGTGCCGCTGACAGTACTGGTACTGATTCTCGGTTTTGTATACGGCGGTATCGGCTGATAATTAAGTAAAATAAAAAGTGCAATAAAAAAGCGTGTTAACGTAAGTTAACACGCTTTTTGTTTAGGGGGATTATTTTACCAGCGCCGCCAGATCAGCTTTGCTTTGCAGGCCGATAGCCTGATTTACTTTAACGCCGTTTTTGAAAACGAGCAGGCTGGGAATGCTCATAATGTTGAAATGAGCTGCCAGTTCCGGGTTGTCATCTACATTTACTTTAACAACTTTTACGTCGCTGTTTTCTTTGCCGAACTCTTCGAGGATGGGAGCCTGCATACGGCAGGGACCGCACCAGGGAGCCCAGAAATCTACGAGGACGGGTTGAGCTGCTTCCAGTACTTCCTGTTTGAATTCATTGGTATTTACTTCTAAAGCCATAAATAACACTTCCTTTGATATATAATTGTACTTACTACTTGTTAAGTGAGCGCAGATATTTGATAACTGAACTTCCGGCTGCTGCACCTTCGTAAACAGCCTTAGCTACCTGCAGCATACCGCCGGTACAGTCACCGGCAGCGAAAAGACCGGGAATATTGGTAGCACCGTCAGCGTTAATTGCGATAAAGCGGCCGTTCAGCATAGCACCAAGCTTGCGGGCCATATCTGTGCTGCCTGCTGTGCCGAGGGCAATGAAGAGACCATCTAAAGGCAATTCAGTACCATCTGTAAAGGTAACGCCGCTGATTTTTTCTTCGCCAGTAACTGCCTGTAGCTGACGTTCATCAACGTTAAAGCCTGCAGCTTTGGCTGCTGTACCGTCTTCGCCGTTGGTCAGGATGGTGACGCTGCCTGCCAGATGACGCAGATAATCTGCTTCGTGCAGGGCGTAGGCACCGCTGCCCAGGACAGCGACATTTTTGCCGCGATAGAAGAAGCCGTCGCATACAGCGCAGTAGCTGACGCCGCGTCCTTCCAGCCGCTGCAGTCCATCAAGCTTGACGGTAACGTTTTTGGTACCGGTAGCCAGGATAATAGCTGGCGCTTCGTAGCTGGCAGAAGCAGTCTGAACAGCAAAATTACCGGTATAGTCTAAGGACAGCACTTCTTCATGGTGAATTTCTGCGCCCAAAGCTGCGGCCTGTTCCAATCCTGCTGCGTAAAGCTCTGTACCAGCGGCAGCAGCGCCGTAATAATTTTCAATACGGTGAGCCTTGGCCAGTGCTCCGGGGCCGTTTTCTAAAAGCAGTACCTTGATGCCGGCACGCAGTGCGTACAGTGCGGCAGATACACCTGCCGGACCGCCGCCGATAATGATGAGTTCTGCCATACTGACTGCCTCCTTTAATATTACTAAATAATAATAATTTTCCTGTATTTATTATAACAGAGTTTTTGACATATGTCTATTATTCTTTGATTATTTCTGAGCAGAGTCTGCCTGCTGTGCCTGCTGCAGCGGAGTTTCAAAGTAAACACTGGTGCTGGGGAAAGCACAGCTTACGCCTGCATCTTCCATAATCTGCATCAGCTGCAGATTGATTTTTTGCAGGATATCCAGATATTCTACCTGGCTGCCGGTTTTGGCATAGAAGGTAACACGCACATTCAGACTGCTGTCGGCATAGGCTACAAAGTGTACGCGGATATCGTCGGTGTAAATCATATCTTCGCAGCTGTTCAGATAGTTTTTGATGGCTTCAATCACATTCTGCATCTGGGCAGCAGTAGTGCTGTAGGTAAGTCCCAGCATAAAATCTACGCGGCGTTTCTGGCGCATGGTAAAGTTGGTGATAGGAGTGTTGGAAAGCAGGGAGTTAGGAATGTAAACAAGCTCCTGCGGGAAAGTACGTACGCAGGTACTGCGGAAAGAAACTTTTTCGACAGTGCCTTCAATGCCGTTGGCAGTAATCCAGTCACCAATTTTAAAGGGCTTGTCCAAAATAATAATCAGACTGCCGAAAACATTGGCCAGTGCGTCTTTGGCTGCAAAAGCGATAGCCAGTGAGCCGATACCGAGAGAGGCAACAAAACCGCTGATATCATAGTTCCATTCTTTGGCAATGGTAACAAAACCAAGTACAACGATGATGATGCGCAGAATAGTGGAGAAGATGTTGGAAACTGCTTCTTCAGTACGGATGCCGATGCGGGTGAACAGGTCGAGCATCATGCCGTGGGTGGTATCACTGAGATTGTAGCAGCCCCAGAAGAATGCCAGTACGATGGTGCTGCGCAGAACGCGGTCAATGAACAGTGTGCTGCTCATAAAGGGTACGGGCGCAAAAATCAGTGCGCCGTAGATGCCGCCGATGGCAAGTACGATATTAATAGGGTTTTCAAAAGCCTCTAAAATTTGTTCATCGTAGGGAAAGGAGCTGGCCAGCGCAAATTTATGCAGCAGATTAAAGAGAAAACGCCGATAAATATAACGCAGTACAATAAAGAAAATGAGAATGCCGATGGATGTGCTCCAGGGCAGGAGTGTTTGCAGTATATTTTCCATAAAGACCTCCGGAATGATTTTGTTTATATTGTAACATTAGGCGCAGTGTAAAACAACGAGTTTACAGGTTTTTCGAATACTTTTAACATAACTGCTGATTAAAAAATATTTTCTATGTTATAATAATTCGTAATAAAACCGGAGGAGGATTTAGTGATGGACTATCTGGCGGAAAGGCTTATTGCCGGCACCATGATTATACTGGGTTCTTTGCTGACGATATTTGATCTGCCGGGCAATACACTACTACTTATTACCAGTTTGGGCTTTGCCCTTTATGATGAAGGAATGTTTGGCAACAGCAGGCTGCTGGCGGCGACATTCTTTATTTATGCTTTAGGAGAGGGCTGGGAATTCTGCGTGTCGCTTTTTGGCATCAAACGCAAGAGGGTTTCCTGGCTGGCTGTGCTGCTTATCGGTATCGGCGGCTTTATCGGTACCCTGATTGGCACAGCGATGCTGCCTGTGCTGGGCTCCTTTGCCGGAGGTATCGCCGGAGCCTATGTAGCGGCTTTTCTGTACGAATATATTCATACCGGCAGAAAGGACAATGCGCTGGCGCTGGCTATGCGGGCGGCTAAGGTACGCTTTCTGGCACTGATCGGCAAATTGGCCGCAGGTATTCTGCTGGCTTTTATCCTGTTCAGACAGGTATTTTGGAATCATCTGTAAAGAGAGGGAAAAACATGGAATTTACTTTTGCACATAATAATTTTAACGTTTTGGATTTGGAAAAAAGTCTTGCTTTTTACAAGGAAGCTTTGAATCTTAAGGAAGCACGCCGCTTTGAGCCGGAAGACGGCAGCTTTGTACTGGTGTATCTTACTGACGGTAAAACACCACATCAGCTGGAACTGACCTGGCTGCGCGACCGCAAAGAGCCTTATAATCTGGGTGAGAACGAATTTCATCTGGCTTTCGTAGTGGAAGACTTTGAAGCAGCTTATGAAAAGCATAAAGCCATGGGCTGCATTGTATACGAAAACAAGGCAATGGGCATTTATTTTATCGCCGATCCTGATAATTACTGGTTGGAAATCGTCCCGGCACAAAAGGGGTGAGCAGTTTGGAGAACTTAAAGCAATACATTGTTGCCGCCAGCGGCAAGATGCGTCAGCCTGCATTTGATTTGCTCAATGAACAGGTAGAGCTTCTGTCCTGGCAGCAGGGAGGCCGCGTACCGGCAGAGCAGTTTGACAGCTGGCTGGCCCAGGCCGATGCGCTTTATTCCGCGGGCAATATTAAGATTGATGCTGCTTTGCTGGAGAAGGCGCCGAAACTGAAAGTTATCGCACAGGCTTCTGTAGGCTATGACAATATAGATGTTGCTGCCTGCACAGCACGGGGCATCAAAGTCGGCAATACGCCGGGCGTGCTTAATGACGCTGTGGCAGACCTGGCCTACGGACTGATTATTGACTGTGCCCGTCACATTGTGCGCGGCAGCGAGCATGTTAAAAGCGGCTTGTGGGGGCAGCGCCGCGGCCTTGGCTTTGGCAGTGACCTGGCAGGCAAGACGCTGGGCATCGTAGGCATGGGCGGCATTGGACAGGAAATCGCTCTGCGTGCGCAGGCCAGCAAGATGCGCGTTATTTATCACAACAGGCACCGCCGCAGTGATGAAGCGCAGCTGGGTGTGAGTTATGCGGAGCTGGAGGATTTATTGGCGCAGTCAGATTTTGTCGTGGCGGCGGTAACACTGAATCCTTCTACCAAAGGCATGTTTAATGAGCGGACTTTTGCTATGATGAAGCCTACAGCATCCTTTATTAATGTAGCCAGAGGCGCAGTTGTAGATACTCATGCACTGTATCTGGCACTTAAAGAAGGCAGACTGGCAGCGGCGGCGCTGGATGTTACCGAACCGGAACCACTGCCGGGAGAGCATGAGCTGCTTACGCTGCCCAATGTAACCGTAACGCCGCATATAGCTTCATCTACTACGGAAACACGCGACGCTATGGCACTTTTAACGGCGGAAAATATCTTGGCCGGACTGCGCGGTGAACGGCTGCCGGCACAGGTTAATGAAATTAAGGAATAGACTGGACTATGAAACATAAAATCTGCCTGCATGGTATTAATGTCAAAAATAAGGGCCAGCTGCTGGATGCAGTAAAGAAAATTCTGCCGCTGGCCGCAGAAAAAACAAGGCAGAAAGAAAAGTATCTGCCGGACAACGATATGCTGAAATACAGCAGCTATAAATTTTCCGTGCCGGGCAGTAAGGATTATAAGGTAATTTGTCTCAGCGGCATTATGGTAGTCAGCGACAGGTTGCTGCCTGTAAATGACGTGGTTATTGAATATGATAACCGCAGTCTGCCGGCGGTACAGAGAATATTGAAAAAGCTGCTGGGCGGCAAGCTGCATTTTGTTTTGGAAGAACCTGATCTGCTCTTGCGTTTGCAGCAGCAGCGCGGCCGTTTCAAAATAGAAGAGCAGCCCTTATATGATGAAGACAGTGTGGTAACTGTCTTGAACTGTCATCTACCGGTGCAGGTGTACAATGTCAGCAAGTTGTGGGGAGTTTTTCTGCAGCAGCCCGGTGAAAAACCATCGGTGCGGCAGCTGCGCGTTAAGCTGCGCCGTCTGCGTTCTTCACTGGCACTGTTTAAGCCGCTTCTGCCCGAGGCCAAGCTGCTGTACTGGAAAGCAGAATTCAAGAAATGGACGGACATGCTGGGGGGTGCTCGAGAGTATGATGTGGCACTGATGACCTGCATGAAGATTCACCGCAGCAGGCAGGAGGATGCTGAACAGCCGCTGGAGCTGGAGCAGCTGCTGCAGGAACGCAGACAGCGTCAGGCTAAAAAGGTGCTGCATCTGAGCAGTATCAATGCCATGACTGCTGCTTTGCTGGACTTTCTACTTATGCTGTACAGTCTGCCTCTGAATAAAGAAATGCGTCAGCTGCGGCTGCGCAGCTTTCTGCGGCAGCGGCTTTCCGCCTGGTGTGATAAGCTGCTTCTGCTGCCGGAACGTTATCCAGATGTGGAGGATATGGAGCAGCTGCATAAAATTAGGATTAAGATAAAACGTTTTCGTTATGCTTTGCAGGCGGCACCGGAAATTACCGTTACGCCGGTTTTGCTGCGCCGTCTGAAAAATTTGCAGGATATGCTGGGACTGCTGCACGATAACTATATCAACGACCAGCTTATCGAAGATATTGTTGCTGCTAATAAGGACAATGCCGAGCTGCGCTGTGAAGGCGCCATGTTCCGTGGATGGGACAGCGCCAGAAGCGAAGCCGTCCTGACCAGTCTGCCGGAGATTTGGGAAGACTTCAGCTGCTGCCTGCAGGAATGGCAGGAGGAATATCTGTGATGAACATGGAGCAATGGACTGCCATGCTTGCCGACTACGGCTTTGAGCCGTGGGAAGGCGGCGGGATGCGCGGATGGCATCGGCGTATGGATTTTGTTAAAGATTGCCTGGCTGGGGAAATCGGCCGTTACAGTGCCGAGGACTATATCATTACCGAGCATCAGGGCAAGGATTCGGCCCAATGGCTGAAAGATAACTGGAAACCGCAGGAGGATGTGATGAAGCATCGTTTCCTGCTGGCAGACAGTAAATTTTCAGAATTGCAGGTCAAATCATACTGGCTGGGATTAAAAGGCTGGCTGGAAATTTTACATTACAGGAAAGGAGATAAGGAAAAAAGATTTGCGGATTTGATTTATTTGGCGGAACAGAAAGACTGATGTTGGACTATATTTTTAATAAGGGAAGGTAATAAAAATGTTATTGGCATTATTTATCATTACTCTGGTATGCTTTGCCATTGCCTATAAATGGTATGGCGGCTTTCAGAGCCGTTTTTACGGACTTGACCCCAAAAAAGAAACTCCGGCGAAAGAGTTTCAGGATAATATTGACTACTGCCCGGCGCATCCTGCCGTGCTGATGGGACATCACTTTGCTTCCATCGCCGGTGCCGGCCCTGTTGTCGGACCGATTGCAGCAGCTGCTGTACTGGGCTGGCTGCCTACTTTTTTGTGGATTATCGTAGGCTGTATTTTCTTCGGCGGCGTGCATGACATGGGTGCTTTGGTTGCTTCCATCCGTCATAAGGGCATGTCCATCGGCGAGGTTGTCCGTCAATGGATTGGCGCGCGTGGTCATAAGCTGTTTCTGGCTTTTACCTGGCTGAGCCTGACGCTGGTTATCGCAGTATTCCTGGAACTGGCAGCGCAGACTTTTGCGGCTGATCCGGCGGTTGCGTTTACTGCTACCTTGTACATCTTCATGGCGATGGTTTTCGGTGTAGCCATTTATCGTTTCAATATTTCTCTGAAAATCAGCACCATTATCATGATTCCGATTTTGTTCGGCGCGCTGGTATTTGGTATTGACAGTACCTGGGTACAGGCTACCTTTGCCATGAGCGTTGATTTCTGGCGCTGGGTATTGATTGCCTATATCTTCGCTGCTTCTATCCTGCCGGTATGGCTGTTATTGCAGCCTCGTGACTACCTGGCTTCCTATATGCTGTACTTCTCGGTATTCCTGGGCGGCGTAGGTATGATTTTCGGCGGTGCAGGCTATGAAGTTAAGCTGCCGGCTTTCAAAGGCTTTATTACTCCGGCCGGCGACTGGCTGTGGCCGCTGCTCTTTATTACCGTTGCCTGCGGTGCTATTTCCGGCTTCCACTCTCTGGTAGCTTCCGGGACTACTTCCAAACAGCTTTCCCGCGAAACTGACGCTGTTGCCGTTGGTTATGGCGCAATGCTGCTGGAAGGTGTGGTTGGCGTTATCGCACTGGGTACCATTATGATGCTGGGCGATATGCCTAAAGGCGGCCCCACTGTTGTTTATGGACAGGGCCTGGGTCAGTTTGCAACTCTGCTGGGAATTTCTCCTCGCTTGGGTACTGCTATCGGTCTTTTGGCTTTGAACTCCTTCATTCTTACTTCTCTTGATACTGCAACTCGTCTGGCACGTTATCAGCTGCAGGAATTCACCGGTATGAGCCTGAACAAATATCTGGCTACTGCTATCAGCGTTGCCGTAGCACTGGCGCTCATCTTTGTTAAGACCGGTAAGGTGGCTGCTTGGCAGATGATTTGGCCTGTATTTGGCGCTACCAACCAGCTGGTTGCTGCCATTGCATTGCTGGCACTGGGTGTTTGGGTAATCCGTGCTCTGAAAAAGGATGCAGGCTTTATTATGTATCCCATGGGCTTCATGCTGGTTACTACCATTGTTGCCCTCGTGCAGATGATTCTGTCTGACAATGCAAATCCTATCGTTACCGGTATTTCCGTCATCCTGCTTATTCTGACCGCAGCGCTTCTGAAAGAAGCCTATGGCGCGCTGAAAAGCAGCAAATCCGAATAAATAATAATCCTGCCTTTAATGTAAAATAACATAAAAAAAGCTCAGTCCCGTAAGGGACTGAGCTTTTTGTTTTACTTTTATTCTACACAGTCTGCCAGCAGTTTTTTAGCGTCAATGTATTGAGCAATGCCGGTGGCTACTTTCTTGGATTCTTTCATAGCCAGTACGACGGTTGCCGGGCCGTGTACTACGTCGCCGCTGCTGAAAACGCCGGGGCGAGTCGTCATGCCGTAGGGGCGTTCGCGGGTGATGACAAAGCCACGGTCATCTACCTGGATGCCTTTAGTAGTAGAAACAATGCGGGCAGCAGGCTTTTGACCAACTGCGAGGATAACGCAGTCGCAGGGCATTACTTCCTGGCCGCCTTCGGCGATGAACTGGCCGTCAGCAGTCTGGGTAATATTCTGCAGCAGCAGGCCTGCTACTTCGGTTTCGTCTGCCTTGCAGGGATGGCGGCGGATATTGTTGAGCGCGCGCATCTGCTTTTTGTTCAGATAAGCCATGGGCTGTTTGAGAAAGTTAAACTGTACGCCTTCCTTAACAGCAGCATTGTATTCTGACGGCAGCGCAGAGATATGGTCCTCGCTCTTATGATAAACGACGCTGACATTTTTCGCGCCGCGTCTTACGGCGGTACGGGCAGCGTCCATAGCTACGTTGCCGGCGCCTACGACGATAACGTTATCGCCGGTGTGCAGCACGGTTTCGCTTTCATCCAGCTTGCCGCTGTCGGCAAGTACGACAGTGCGCAGAAAATAGGTTGCGGTAAGGATGCCGGTCAGCTCCTTGCCCGGAATGTCCAGAGTACGGGGCAGGGAAGTACCGGTGCCCATAAAGATAGCATCGTAGCCCTGGGCAAACAGGTCGTCTACGGTAAAGTCTACGCCTGCCAGTTGGTTAGTGCGTATTTCTACACCCAAATGCAGCAGCTCGGTAATCTCGCGGCGGACAACGTCTTTTTGCAGACGGAATTCCGGGATGCCGAACAGCAATACGCCGCCGGGCTCGCTTTGTGCTTCAAATATAGTTACGGCAAAATCCATCTTTGCCAGATCACCTGCTACGGTAAGACCGGCAGGGCCGGAACCGATAACGGCAACCTTGCCGCGCTGGCCGGTAGAGGGCGGGATGGGTTTTAAATCGTTTTCGTGGGCAAAGTCAGCAACAAACATTTCCAGACTGCCGATCTCGATGCCGCATTTTTTCTTGGTCAGCACGCAGTGTGCTTCGCATTGGCGTTCATGGGGGCAGACGCGTCCGCAGATAGCGGGCAGGTTGCTGCGCTCGGAAATGATTTCATAGGCTGAGCCGATGTTGCCTTCGCTCAGGGCGCGGATAAACTGGGGGATGTTGTTTTCAATGGGGCAGCCGGTACGGCAGGTAGGACGGGCACAGTTCAGGCAGCGTCTTGCCTCGCTGATAGCTTCGGCTGTGGTCATGGTTCTGCTCATGGTTTCATACCTCTTTTTTTGTTTCAGAATCTTGCTTTGCGGTATCCTGGTATCTGACGGAAGCTTTCCGGCCGTAAATAAGGTTTTCCAGCTGCATCAGATGATTATTGATTTCTTCCATATGGCGTGCCAGACGGTCTTCGTAGTCGGCTACGGGGTCGGGCAGACGGTCATGGTTTAAGTCTACCAGGTCTTCGCCGGTAGCGGAGCTGACGCGTACGCCATCCTTGGCCACGATACGTCCCGGAATACCTACAACAACAGAGTTGGGAGGTACTTCCTTTAAAACGACGCTGCCGCTGCCGATTTTGGAATTGTCACCGACAGTGAAAGAGCCAAGCACCTTGGCACCGCTGGAGATAACTACGTTATTGCCTATAGTAGGATGGCGCTTGCCTTTTTCCTTACCGGTACCGCCCAGGGTAACGCCCTGGTACAGAGTAACGTTGCTGCCCAGCTCGGCAGTCTCGCCGATGACGAGGCCCATGCCATGGTCGATAAAAAGTCCCGGACCCAGTTTGGCGCCGGGATGGATATCAATGCCCGTCAGAAAACGGGAAAAGGTATTCAGCATACGAGGGAGTACAACCCAGCCTTTATTGTAGAAATGGTGGGCTATACGATGGAGCCAGATGGCATGCAGCCCGGGATAACAGAGCACGGCCTCCAGCCTTGACTTAACAGCAGGGTCACGCTGCATAATGACATTTAAATCTTGTTTCATTTGAGGGAACATGCAAAGGCTCCTTTCTTTAAAAATATTTAATGATATTATATTTTAGCATAGCCGCGGCAAAAAGGTAAATAAAAATGAAAAATATAGACATTTGTCAAGATAGAAAATAATTTTGACTGCATAGTCTTATAGTATTGTACAAATGGTCTTGTTAAAATTATTGTAAGATGATACAATATAGGCACAGAAGCAAATACAGCTAAAAACTATTACAACTGCGCTTTTTAAAGACAGCAGACGTAAATCAGCAGCTGAGATTTGCACTGATGTTTTTTGACAAGTTAATTTAACAAAGGGGCAGCGTAGCCTGCCCCGTTTGCTTTTACATGGAAACAGAGAGGATGAGAGATTTTGAATAAGGAAGAACTTAAACAACAGGTCTGCGCTGTAATTGACGCTTACGCAGATAAGATTAAGGATGTTGCCGACAGCATTGCTGACGAACCGGAGCTGGGCTTTAAGGAAGTTAAGACAGCTGCCAAGGTAGCAGCATTTATGCGCGAATTGGGTCTTGAGCCTCAGACGGGACTTGCCATCAACGGTGTCAAAGCCCGCGCTAAAGGCGCTAAAGAAGGCCCGACGGCGGCAGTGCTGGGTGAACTGGACGCTATTACCTGTCCTGACAGCTGCAAGGCTGATCCGCTGACCGGCGCAGCCCATGCCTGCGGTCATAATCTGCAGATTGCTTCCATGCTGGGTGCTGCCTGCGGTATTATGAAATCCGATGCGTTGAAGCATCTGGCAGGCGACGTCGTATTCTTTGGCGTACCTGCCGAGGAATATATTGAACTGGCCTTCCGTAAAAAACTGGTTAAAGAAGGCAAGCTGCACTTTTTGAGCGGCAAGGGACAGCTGATCTATGAAGGCGCTTTTGACGACATCGACATGGCTATGCAGATGCACGCCGATAAGAATATGCCGGAGCCTACCGTTTCCGTAGGTGAAAGCAGCAATGGCTTTGTCGGCAAGACTGTACGCTATATCGGCCAGGTTGCTCACGCTGCCGATGCGCCACATGAAGGCATTAACGCTCTGAATGCGGCTATGCTGGGCCTAATGGGTATTAACGCACTGCGCGAAACCTTCCGTGAACAGGATGTAGTACGTGTACATCCTATCATCACCAAAGGCGGCGACATTGTAAACTCCGTTCCGGCAGACGTAAGAATGGAGCTGTATGTACGCGCTAAGACCATGGATGCTATCGACAGAACTCACAGCCGCGTGGATGCTGCACTGAAAGCCGGCGGCGACGCAGTAGGCGCTCAGACCGTTATTGAAACCATGCCGGGCATGATGCCGCTGTCCTGTAATAAACGCATGAATGAGTTGTTTGTGGAAAATGCACAGACTGCTTTCCCGGACGTAGCTGTTAAGGACGCAGGTCATTTCAGCGCTTCTACTGATATGGGTGACGTTTCTCATCTGATTCCTGTTATTCATCCGTTTATCGGCGGCACCGACGGACTGCTGCACACGGAAAGCTTCAAGGTCGTAGATTTTAAGGCGGCTGTACTGCTGCCTGCCAAGGCTTTTGCCATGACACTGATCGACCTTTTGTATGATGACGCTGCTGAAGCTAAGGAGATTTTAGCAAACTTTAAACCTATTTTAACTAAGGAAGAGTATATTGCTAAGCTGGACAGCTATTTCAGCAAATAAATGAGGAGGGGATGTAATGTATAATATCAAACTGCACGCAATCATTCTGGCGCTGATTATAGTTGCTGAACTTATCGGCGCTCATACCTTTAAAATCGGCGTAGGCACCATCGTATTGCTGCCCATGCTTTATGCGCTGATGATTGGTATTCTGACCACACCTAAATTCTTAAATCTTTCCGGCAAAAAAGAAATGCACGACGCCAGCGCTCTTTTGGGCATTACCCTGATGCTGCTCATGGCGCGCTACGGCACTCTCGTAGGGCCTACCCTGCCTAAGATTATCGCCGCTTCTCCGGCGCTGATTCTGCAGGAATTCGGCAACCTGGGTACCGTACTTATCGGCGTACCTGTGGCTGTACTTTTGGGACTGAAACGCGAAACCATCGGCGCGGCTCACTCCATTGCCCGTGAACCTAACGTAGCCTTGATTGGTGAACGCTTTGGCCTGGACGGCAGCGAAGGCCGCGGCGTTATGGGCGTTTATATCGCCGGTACCGTTTTTGGTACCATCTTCTTCGGCCTTATGGCAAGTATCGCTTCTTCCACCCTGCCGTTCCATCCTTACGCTTTGGCGATGGCTGCAGGTGTTGGCTCTGCCAGCATGATGACCGCCGCTGTCGGCTCTCTGAGCGCTATGTATCCTGACATGGCTAACCAGATTGCCGCTTTCGGCGCTGCCAGCAACATGCTTTCCGGTCTTGACGGTCTGTATATGTCCATCTGGATGGGCCTGCCCATGACTGAATGGCTGTACAAAAAATGCTACCGCATGAGATACGGTACTGCACCGGAAGAAGCTGAAGCAGGGAAGGAGGAGAAATAATGAGCATTAAAGATACAATTATCGTTTTACTTATCGTTTCCTTTATGAGCCTGTTCTCCAATGTATTGGGAACACCTACCGGCATTATTGATTCTATTCCCGGTTTGCTGATTTTGGCAGCGATTGCACTGGCAGGTATTCTTATGGCAAAGGTACTGCCCGGTAATATTCCGTCCGTAGCTTATGTAGTTACTTTGGGCTGCATCCTTACTTATCCCGGTATTCCCGGCAGTGATTTTGTTAACTTCTGGGTACAGAAAATCGGCTTCGTATCTCTGTGCACACCTATCCTGGCTTATGCAGGTGTTGCTATCGGCAAGGATTTGGACGCTTTTGCCAAAAACGGCTGGCGTATTGTTGTGCTTGCCTGCGTAGTATTTACCGGTACCTATATTGGCAGTGCTATTATTGCTCAGGCAATCCTCAAATATCTGGGACAAATCTAAGCTTATAAATAAAACGGCTCTGCGGAGCCGTTTTTCTTATGCTTATACATTGAATTTATGCGGTAGTTAGAGTAAAATAAGAATAAGTACTGATTTAGGAGGTCATATCATGGCAGAAGTTTTAGCTGAAACCAAATTTTCCAGCGTTATCCATAATAATGAAGTATGCGATGAAATCGTAAAATGGGGCAATGCCAACGGCTACCCGCTGCAGAAAGCAAAATTATACAATAAACTGAAAGCTTATGTGGGCTTTTCTCCCGAAGGCTATATGATTAAAGCAGAAAAACTGCCCCCCATCCCCGGCGGCTGGCAGGTTACTGTAGAAAAATACGAAGCGGAATCCAGAATCATTCCGCTGAACGTACAACCCGGTACTAATGAAGTAAACCGCTTCATCCTCAAAATGATGGACGAATACATCAAAGAAGGTCTGAAAATGGAGCTGGCTGACGAAGTGTACGAATCCTACGGTGCTTATCTGCGCGACCTTAAGGTTATCGGCCATCCGCTTCTGATTAACGCTTTTGAAGACTTTATCGAAAACATGCGTTAAGCCATGAGCGGCGTACTGGAAAAACAGCTGGCACGGGCCGTGGATATGCGGCTGGCAGTTTTTGCCGCCAAGGTACAGGATGGCAGCCTGCTGCAGGACGAGATGCAGCTGCGCGCCGCCGCGTACTTAATCAGCGAGATTATGCTGCCCTGCTGCTGTATGATGTGCAATAAGGAAAAACTGACCGCGCTGCTTTCTGGCACAAAGCTGTGTGCCGGGCAGCCTGCGGCAGCCGCGAAGCTGGCGGCGCTGGTCTATGACGATTTGGCGCGCTGCAACGGACTGGGCTGAAAGGACACCTGCGGGTGTCTTTTTTGTTGGGCTGCGGCTGTCTGGTCTGATTTATTTTGTTTTGGGGGGATGTAGATGATCGGCACATGTGTCAACGCCGCCGCAATTCTGACCGGCTCCTTTATCGGCAGCTTTGTCAGCCGCGGTATCGGCGAAAAATATAAAAACGGACTTTTTGACGCGCTGGGACTGGCAACAGTCGCGCTGGGCATAAATGCAGTGGTAAGCAATATGCCTAAAAGCCAGTATCCCGTACTCTTTATTTTCAGTCTGGCGCTGGGTACTGTTATCGGTACCAGACTGGATATTAACGGACGTTTTCACAGTCTTTTGCAGCGTTCCAAGGGCGGCGGCAAGCTGGCAGAGGGACTTTCCACAGCGATACTGCTGTTCTGTATTGGTACGCTGTCAATTTTGGGGCCGATTGAAAGCCGTTTGAACGGCAACAATACTTACCTTTTTACTAATGCTACCTTAGACTTTGTTTCGTCCATCATTATTTCTTCTGCCTACGGCTTTGGTATCGCGCTGGCGGCTCTGGTGCTCTTTTTATGGCAGGGAAGCATCTATCTTTTTGCCGGTGTCATCGCGCCTTATATGACGCCGCCGCTGCTGGCAGAAATCTCACTGGTGGGCGGTGTGTTTTTAATGAGCTCCGGCGTAGGCATCCTTAATCTGCGCGACTGCAAGACGCTGAATATGCTGCCAGCGCTTTTGGTGCCGCCGCTGTTTTTTGCCATAGTAAGCCTGTTACGTTAATTTACTGGTCTGAAACTGTTAGTACTTTAACAGTTTCAGGCTTTTTTTATTGCCTTGCGCTGCAAAACGCCGCTTTTGTTGACATAGATAGTGAGAATGCTATAATTGAAACTACACTGTTATTTTATGATTTTTGGAGGGGTATATATGTCTGCAAATTATTCTATGTTTCTGCCCAGCTATAGCGTGGGCCCTGACTGTTATAAGGAAATAAAAAATATTACTGCCCGTTACGGCAAAACCGTCGTAGTTATCGGCGGCAAGACTGCTTTGGAAAAAGCGCAGCCTGCTTTAATGGAAGGCATCAAGGAAGCTGGCCTTACCGTTACCGACGTGCTGTGGTACGGCGGCGACGCTACCTATGAAAACGTACAGATGCTGGCAGAAAACAGCGCTGTACAAACTGCTGATATGATTTTTGCTGTGGGCGGCGGCCGCGCTGTGGATACCTGCAAAACTCTGTCCGACAATATCGGCAAGCCCATGTTTGCGTTCCCGACCATTGCGTCCAACTGCGCAGCCTGCACTGCTATCTGTGTTATGTATAAAACTGACGGCTCTCTGGCTGGCTATCATTTTATGAAACGCTGCTGCGAGCATACCTTTATCAATACAACTATTATCGCCGAAGCACCGGAAAAACTGCTGTGGGCAGGCATTGGCGACGCACTTTCCAAAGAATATGAAGCCTGCTTTGCTTCCCGCGGCTGTAATCTGCCGCATACCCCGCTCATGGGCATCTGCCTGAGCCGCGCCTGCACTCAGCCGCTGCTGGATTACGGCAAACAGGCACTGGAAGACTGCCGCAACAAGAAAGAATCTGTTGCTATCCGTGAGGTTGCACTGGATATCATCATCAGCACCGGTATTGTTTCCAATCTCACTGTAGGCGGCAAGGAATACTATTATAATTCTTCTCTGGCGCACTGCTTCTATAACTCCTATACCTATCTGCCCCAGGCAGAAAGACACCTGCATGGTGAAATCGTTTCCTTCGGTACTCTGGTACTTCTGACCTACGATAAACAAATTGAAGAACGCAACAAAGTAGCTGCCTTCAACAAAGAGCTGGGCCTGCCTGTAACTCTGGCTGAAATGGAATTGAATGAAGCAGACATCGACAAGCTGCTGGAAAAAGCTGTTACCATCAGCGAATGGAACGGCTCCAAGCAAAAACTGAGCCTTGCTGAATTTAAACAGGCTATTTTTGACATGGATGCTTACGGCAAAACCTTATAATTATTTGCCAAAAGCAGCAAGAAGTGTTAAAGTAAAAATATAACTGAATAAAAATAAACCGCTAGGGGCGCATATTTGCTGAGAGGGCTGAGGCCCGACCCTTTGAACCTGATTTACGGATAATACCGGCGTAGGAAAGTGGATAACGACAATAATTTTGCCAGTCCTTTTGCCGGGACTGGCATTTTTTGTTCCCGCAGGCGGTAAGATGGAGGTAGTAACAATGGCAACACAGATGCAGCTGGCAAGACAGGGCATTATTACAGACGCAATGCGCACAGTAGCGCAGCAGGAAGGCGTCAGCGAGGAATTTATCCGCGCAGGCGTGGCAGAGGGCACAATCGCCATCTGCGCCAATAAAAATCACAAAAACCTTATTCCACGCGGCGTAGGACAGGGACTGAAAGTAAAGGTAAACGCCAATATCGGCACATCCAGCAGCTTTCCCGATATTGAGCCGGAGCTGGTGAAGCTCAAAGCGGCAGTGGACGCAGGAGCAGACGCTGTTATGGATTTATCTACCGGCAACAATATAACCGCTTCCCGCCGGGCGATTATCGAAAATTCTACTGTTATGGTGGGTACGGTGCCCATGTATCAGGCTACCGTAGAAACAATTAAAAAACGCGGCGCCGTAGTAGAAATGACCAAGGAAGATTTGTTTGATGTTATCCGCATGCAGGCGGCGGACGGCGCAGACTTTATGACCCTGCATTGTGGCATTACTAAAAGCGTACTGAAAGCGCTGACCGAGGAAGGCCGCATTATGGATGTAGTAAGCCGCGGCGGCAGCTTTATTACCGGCTGGATGCTGCATAACGATAAAGAAAATCCGCTGTATGAATATTATGACGAGATACTCGATATCTGCGCCGAATATGACGTAACCATAAGCCTGGGCGACGGCTTGCGTCCCGGCTGTCTGGCGGACGCTACCGACAGAGCGCAGATTCAGGAGCTTTTAAACCTTGGCGAGCTTACTCAGCGCGCCTGGGATAAAGGCGTACAGGTAATGGTGGAAGGCCCGGGACATATGCCCTATAATCAGATTGCCGCCAACATGCAGCTGCAGAAACGCATCTGCCACGGCGCGCCTTTTTACGTACTGGGGCCCCTGGTAACGGACGTAGCGCCCGGCTATGACCATATTACCAGCGCTATCGGCGGAACACTGGCGGCTGTCAGCGGCGCGGACTTTTTGTGCTATGTAACACCGGCGGAACATCTGGGACTGCCGGATTTAAACGATGTACGCGAGGGCGTTATTGCAGCCCGCATTGCTGCTCATGCTGCTGACCTTGCCAAAGGCAATAAACAGGCATGGGCATGGGACAACGCCATGGCGAAAGCCCGCAAGGAACTGGACTGGCCGGAGCAGCTGCGCCTGGCACTTGACCCTGTTAAGGCCACCGAATACCGCAACAAGAAAAATAAGAGCGACGACGAAGCCTGCTCCATGTGCGGCGATTACTGCGCTGTAAAAATAGTAGGGCAGTATTTAGAGGAACATAAGAGAAAAAGTAAATAAGCGGATAATATAAATTAATACAAAAGGACGACATAACTAAGTAGTGTGTCGTCCTTTTATTTATCGCAGACATAAATATTGAAATGAATTAGGAATAACTGTATAGTTATATATAGAACATTTATTTTAGCTATGATATTTTAAAAATATAAAATTCAATGAGGTGTTTGTTAGATGAATTTAGCTGATTTTATAGGTGAAACTACAGAATATGATAAAAAAGAAAAACTTGAAGAACGTAAGCCTAAAAGTTGGTTAAAGAGTGTCAGTGCATTTGCTAATGGCATTGGTGGTGTTTTGCTTTTTGGAATATCTGACGATGATGTATTGATTGGGTTAGATGATGCCAAAGATGCATCTGAAAAAATCAGCGAGGCTATTAAAACAAAAATGGATCCTATACCGGAAACTATTATGGAAGTTCACAGAACAGGAGATAAGGATTTTATTATTTTAAAGGTGTTATCTGGTATAGAAACACCTTATTATTATATTGGGGATGGAAATAGAATAGCTTTTGTGAGAGTTGGTAATGCAAGTATTCCAGCTGATTCTACAGTATTAAAAAGACTTGTTATAAAGGGAAGCAACTATACATTTGACAGCCTGTCTACACAATATAAATTTACAGAGTTTGCTTTTACAAAATTTAAATCAGTTTATCGTCAACGTACAAATAATGAATTAAACTCCAATGATTTTATTTCTTTTGGACTTGTAAATGAAAGAGGAATGCTTACGAACGCTGGAGCATTATTCGCTGATGAATGTCCATTGAAAAATTCTCGTTTATTTTGTACACGGTGGTATGGCGTAGATAAAGCTTCCGGTATTATGGATGCTCTTGATGATAAAGAGTACAGTGGCAGTCTTATTACTCTTTTACAGGCTGCTGAAGAATTTATAAATAATAATACTAAGAAACCCTGGAAAAAGATTGATAATGGGCGGATTGAAATGCCGGACTATCCTGAACGTGCTGTTTTGGAATGTATTGTAAACAGTTTAATCCATCGTGATTATCTTATTCTTGGCAGTGAAGTTCATATTGATATTTTTGATGACAGAATAGAGATTACTTCTCCTGGCGGTATGCTTGATGGTTCTGAAGTCCAAAAGATGAACATTGATAATATTACGTCAAAAAGACGCAATCCAATTATTGCAGATGTTTTCAGCCGTATAAAATACATGGAGCGCAGAGGCAGCGGTTTCAGAAAGATAAAAAATGACTATCTTTTTTCTGCAAATTATCGTCCGGAGTTTGAACCTAAGTTTTATTCTGATATTTCTACTTTTAAGGTTACTTTATATAATCTTAATTATAGTATTGATGATGAAAATGTGTTGATTGATACGAAAAAGGTTGTGTTTGATGATGAAAATGCGTTGATTGATACGGAAAAGGTTGCGATTGAAAAAGTAATCGACAATTTAAAAGTAAATAAAAATACAAAAGAAAAAGTAAAAATTATATTTCAAACTATGCAGTTTGATAATATATTTGGACGTAAAAATATTATGGAAATTACAAAAGAATCTGCTACTTCTGCCGGAAATTTGATTACTAATTTAAAAAAGGCAAATTTGATTGTAGCAGTTCAGGGATACGGTAAAGGGAAATATAAATTTAATAAACAATGAGAAAAAAGCACTGCGTAAGCAGTGCTTTTTTGATATAGTTTATCCTGTTTTATTAATATAACTTCATTTTATGGAATAGTGTTATAGCAGTTTGAAAAATCAAAAATTATAAAATAAAGGAAAAAGAAATAAGATGTTGAATAGAAACATATAAGTTATCTGATTTTATAAAAATAATTTATATTTGGAGAGTAGTTGCTTATAAATACTTAGATTAGTATATTGTAAATTAAATATAAAAAATGGGGATGGAAATATGAATAGTCAACAAGCACCTGTCAAAACTGGTTTATTAGATTTTTTTAAAATGAGTTCCGGCAATCAATTTGTAATACCTGTTTATCAAAGAAAATATACATGGAATGCTAATAAAGAAGTAAAGCAATATTTTGAAGATTTAGTAAATGTTATTGATGGTACTTATGATAAACATTTTTTAGGTATAATGATTTATCTTGATACTGCGATTAATTTTAAATCGAGAGAATTTTCAATTATTGATGGGCAACAACGATTAACAACTACTTTTCTTATTTTATATGTTATTAAAGAGTTAATGATTGAAAATGGTAATAAAGAAGATGCTCAAGCGTTAGAAGCACAATTTTTAACTAATCAATATGTTGATGAAAGATTTAAATATAAGTTAAAACCATTGGTGTCAGATGATCAAGTATATAGATTAATTATCGAAGAAAAATTTTCAGAAATAAAAGAGAAAAATTCTAATATATATAAAAACTATAACTGGTTAAAAAAAGAAATTTCTTTATTATTAGAACAGTATTCTTTTGATGATATTTTGATGGGATTAAATAAACTTTATATTGTTTGTATACCTATTTCTAAAGAAGACCATCCTCAAAAAATTTTTGAGAGTATTAATTCTACTGGTGCTAAGTTAGTTGCATCTGATTTGATTAGAAATTATATTTTAATGGATTTGCCTAGTGATATACAGGAAATGTATTATTCCCAATATTGGAATAATATAGAAACATATATATCTAATGATGCAAAAACGTTAGAATTATTTTTTAGAATGTTTTTAGCTTGTAAAAATAAAACATTATCTAATGTAACATCAATATATCGTGATTTTAAAATATGGTATAAAGAACAATTAAATATAAGAAGTGTAGAAGATGTATTAAAAGAAATTGTTAAATATGCTAAATATTATAATATAATTTATATAAAACCTATAAAAGAATTAGATGAAAATATAAAAGAAACAATACAAGAATATAGAAGAATTCTTTCTGATATGCCAGCACCTTTCTTAATGGAGTTATATAATTTATATGATAATGGTAGATTGATTACTGTTGAACAATTTAATAATATTGTAGAGTTAGTAAATATATATTTAATCAGAAGAGCTATTTGTGGGTTAGATACTAGTGATATCACCAGAATTTTTCCTACAATTTTAAAAGATGTATTAAATGAGTGTAATGAGAATTACAACAAAATTGTTGAATATACAAAGAAGAATTTGGTCGATAAACAACGTGGTAAGTCTGCTAGTATGCCTGATGATTATTATTTGAGAACATATTTAAAAACAGCAAATGCATATAATAATAGAATCACATTAAGAGCTGTCTTTGATAAAATTGAAAGTAATGGTAATCCTGCACCTGTTGATTTGTCAAAACTAAGTATAGAACATTTAATGCCTCAATCTCCTACAAAAGAATGGTTACAAGCATTAAATGTTGATGAGATAACATATGAAAAATATTTACATAGAATTGGCAATTTAACATTAGCTGCCAAAGTTGACAATAGCAAAATGAAAAATAAATTGTGGGACTATAAAAGAGAAATATTGGAGAGTACTTCTCATTTAGTAATCAATAAAGAAATTTTGGCAGTTGAAAAATGGGATATTAATGCAATAGATGTAAGAACAGAAAAAGTAATAGATAAAATAATTGAATTATATCCTTATTTTAGTGCGTCTGAAGATGTTGTTGTAAAATATGATATTTATTTAAATACAGGTCTTGTTAGTGCTAAGGCATATTTATATGAAGAAGATGGAAGTGTAGAGATTCTAGAAGGATCACAGATTGTGAATTATAATGCAGAATCAGATGTGCAAGATTGGCAATATGATATTTACAATGATTTATTGGAGGAAGGAGTAATTAAAAAGACAAACGATGGAGCAATTTTTGTAAAAAACTATTTGTTCGTTTCTAAAAATAAAAATAGAACATCCTTAAGTACTACTGCTGGGCTTATATTATGTGGAAGTAAGAATGGATGGGATTTTTGGAAAGACAGTACAGGATGTAAGTTAAATGATAATGTAAATTTAAAAAATAAACTTATGAGAAGTTAAAAGGTATCATGAAATTGTATTGCTCATAATTATATTATATGTCTATAATAAGTATTCGTGTATACATCAAAAATGAGGGGTAATTTGTTGTCAACTTATGTTATAATATCGCCATAGGCTTTTTTTGAGTCTTGTATATTCTTGCAATGAGGGGATTTAATATGAAACTTTCACAACGTATTCAGAATTTGAGCCTGTCACCTATCAGAAAACTTGTACCTTATGCTGACGCTGCCAAAGCTAAAGGCAAAAAGGTATATCATCTTAATATCGGACAGCCGGATATTGCTACGCCGTCCCAGTTTATGGACAGCATCCGCAGCTTTGACGAAAAGGTTATTGCTTACGGCAATTCCAAGGGCGAGCCTGTTTTGATTGACGCTATTCAGAAATATTATGCAGAAAAGGGCATGAACTACGCCAAAGAAGATATTTATGTAACCAACGGCGGCAGTGAAGCGCTGATTTTTGCTGTTATGGCGCTGTGCGACTCTGATGATGAAATCATGGTTTTTGAGCCGTACTACGCTAACTATACTACCTTTGCCAAAGAATTCTGCGCTAAGATTAACAGCGTGCGTACCAGTGTGGAAAGCGGTTATCATCTGCCTTCCATGGAGGAGATTGAAAAACACATCACTCCTAAAACCCGCGCTATATTACTGACTAATCCGGGTAACCCCACCGGTGTGGTTTATACTCCGGAAGAAATGGAAACCATTGCCAAGCTGGTGCTGAAATATGATCTGGCGCTGATTTCTGACGAAGTATACCGCGAATTTGTTTATGACGGCGCTTATAAGAGCTTCGGCACTATGAGCGAGCTGGATGATAATCTGATTATCATTGACTCTGTATCCAAGCGTTACAGTGCCTGCGGCGCGCGTATCGGCTGCATTATCAGCAAGAACAAAGAGTTCTGTGCTCAGATTATGAAATGCTGCCAGGGACGTCTGTGCAGTCCGACTTTGGAACAGGTTGGCGCAGCTGCTCTCTATACTACTCCGGCAAGCTATCTGGAAGATGTTAACAAAGAGTACAGAAAACGCCGTGATACCATCGTAGCAGAGCTGGCTAAACTGCCCGGCGTTGCTGCTTCCGATCCTAAAGGCGCTTTCTATGTTATGGTTAAGTTCCCTGTGGACGATGCAGAAAAATTTGCTATCTGGACTTTGGAAAACTTTGACGTGGACGGCGAAACAGTGATGTTTGCGCCCGGCAACGGCTTCTACAGCAATCCGGAAAACGGCAAGGCAGAAGCGCGTCTGGCGTATGTGCTTAACTGCGACGATCTGAAAAAGGCTATCTACATTCTGGGTGAAGCGTTGAAGGCTTACCCCGGCAGAAATAAATAAGCAAAAAATAAACCCCTGCTTCACCGTGTGAGGCAGGGGTTTTTGTATGCCGTTAATCTTGTGCTGTTGCCAGCATGAGCTTGATGCGGTTTTCCTGATTTACTTTGGACGCGCTGGCGTCGTAGTCGATAGGCAGGATGTTGGCATCTTCTACCAGCTCTTTAATGCGGTTAATCATGCCACGGCCGGCGATGTGATTGGGCAGGCAGCCGAAGGGCTGAGCGCAGATGATGTTGTTGTAGCCGTTTTTCGCCAGCTCCAGCATTTCGGCGGTTAAGAGCCAGCCTTCGCCCATATTGTTGCCGTAGCCGATAACGCCTTTAGCCATGGCTTTGGTTTCCGCATAGGAAGCGGGAGCGGTAAAGGGCGGAGTATCAAGTGCTTTGCGCAGTACCTTTTCCAGTCTTTCCAGATACCAGAAAGCCGCCTTGGTAGTGCCGTACTTGAGCAGGCTGCCGCCGTACAGCTTGTAGTCAGTCAGATAGGTGTCGGCGCAGTACATAATAAAGTTCAGCAGGCCGGGCACCATATATTCGCAGTTCTGCTTCTGCAGGAATTTTTCCAGATTGTTGTTGCCCAGTGCAGCGTATTTAATGTAGATTTCGCCTACGATGCCCACCTTGATTTTTTCCTTGGTGTTGACGGGCAGGTCGGCAAAGTCGCGGGTGATGGCAGTTGCCAGCTTTTGAATACTGCTGAGGGCGTGTGCTTTGCCGGACTGGAAGAATCCGTCCAGCTTGCCCAGCCAGTTTTGCGCCAGTTCGTCTGCCGCGCCCTGTACTGCTTCGTAAGGACGGGTTTTGTTGATAAGGTACATAAGTGCGTCGCCGTAGACAACTGCCGCCAGGAAACGGCGGAGCATGGAAGCGCTTAAATCAAAGCCGGGCTGGTCTTCCATGCCGCTGACGTTCAGACTGATGACGGGCACATTGTTAAAGCCAGCCTGTGCCAGTCCCTTGCGCAGCAGGTAGATGTAGTTGGACGCGCGGCAGCCGCCGCCGGTCTGGGTGATGATGAGCGCCACCTTATCGGGGTCGTATTTGCCGCTTTCCAGTGCGTTGATAAACTGACCGATAACCAAAAGCGCCGGATAGCAGATGTCGTTATTGACGTATTTAAGGCCGGTTTCCACGACGCTGCGGTCGGTATTTTCCAAAACTTCTGCTTTATAGCCGCAGCTTCTGAGGGCTGCGCGTAACAGGGTAAAATGCAAGGGCAGCATACCGGGGATAAGAATGGTATGTGTTTTTTTCATTTCTTTGGTAAAGATAGGGTATGTTTCCTGCATAATGTTCTCCTTTAAAACTAACTTTCCAGTCCGGCAGCGGCAAAGAGGCTGCGCAGACGGATTTTGGCCGCGCCCAGATTGTCGATATCATCAATCTTGATCTGGGTGTAGATTTGACCGTGCTCTTCGAGGATGCGGCGGCATTCGTCAGCTGTAATAGCGTCGCAGCCACAGCCGAAGCTTACCAGATGCACCATGTACATATCGCTGCTGCGGGAAACGTATTTTGCGGCAGCGTACAGGCGACTGTGGTAAGTCCACTGGTTCAGCACCTGCAAATCATCGTTGAGCTCCTGCATGGAGACATGGCTGCTGACTGCGTCTTCGCTGACCAGCGCCGCACCCATGGTGGTAATCAGACGGTCGATGCTGTGATTAACCTTAGGGTCGATATGATAGGGACGTCCTGCCAGCACGACGATAGGCTTATGCTGGCTGCGGGCGGTGTTGATAATAGTTTGTCCCAGCTCTTTGACCTGGGCTTCAAATTTATTGTAAGCGGCATAGGCTTCCTGCAGGGCTGCTTTCAGCTCGCTGCTGCCGATGTCGGGGAAATGTTCCTTGCAGATTTGCTGCAGTTTTTTCAGCAGCACCTTTTTATGACCCAGCCCCAGATAATCAAAGATATAGGTGGCGTTATCCAGATCGTGCATATTAGCGTGCAGCACTTCGGGATAATAGGCCACAACGGGGCAGTTATAGCAATTTTCCGCGGAGTTTTCGTCCACGTTGTAGGTCATGCAGGGATAGAAGATAGTGTTGATGCCATTTTCCAGCAGCCATTTGATGTGGCCGTGCATAAGCTTGGCCGGATAGCAGACGGTGTCGCTGGGAATGGTATTCTGTCCCTTTTGGAAAATAGTTTTGTCGTAAATGGGACTGGTAATGACTTCAAAGCCCAGACGGGTGAAGAAAGCGTGCCAGAAGGGCAGCAGTTCGTACATGTTAAGTCCCATGGGCAGACCAATCTTGCCGCGTTTGCCGGGTACGCCTTTTAAGTTTTCCAGCAGCTGCAGCTTCTGACGGTACAGGTTGAAGGTATCATCGGGAGCGCAGTGGGTAACAGGACGTTCACAGCGGTTGCCGCTGATGAAACGCTTGCCGCTGGCAAAGGTGTTGACGGTAAGGTGGCAGTGGTTGCTGCACAGGCCGCAGGTTACGGCTTTTACCTCATGAACGAAGTTTTCCAGCGCTGCTGCGTCGGCAAGGGTGGAGGCGTGGCCGGTTTCCTGATGACGGCTGCGGGCATAAATTGCGGCGCCGTAGGCTCCCATAAGTCCTGCTATGTTGGGACGTACTACCTTGAGGCCCATTTCTTTTTCAAAGGCGCGCAGTACGCAGTCATTGAGGAAGGTGCCGCCCTGTACGACAATGTGCTTGCCGATGCTTTCCTTGCTGCCGGGACGGATAACCTTATATAAAGCGTTTTTAACGATACTTAAGGACAGGCCTGCGCTGATGTTGGCAACGGTTGCGCCGTCCTTCTGCGCCTGCTTGACGCTGCTGTTCATAAATACGGTGCAGCGGCTGCCCAGGTCGACAGGCTTGTCGGCAAAAAGTCCGATACGGGCAAATTCCTCAGCGCTGTAGCCGAGAATTTCGGCAAAGGTCTGCAAAAAGCTGCCGCAGCCGCTGGAGCAGGCCTCGTTGAGGAAGATATTGTCAATGCAGCCGTTGTGGATTTTCAGACATTTGATGTCCTGACCGCCGATGTCGAGAATAAAGTCTACATCGGGCTGCAGGGTTTTGGCGGCGATAAAGTGCGCCATGGTTTCTACAATGCCGTAGTCCACGCTGAAGCCGTTGCGGATAAGGTCTTCGCCGTAGCCGGTAACAGCAGAGCCGAGAATGCGGCAGTGAGGATATTTTATATAAAAGTTTTGCAGATATTCTTTAATGGCAATAACTGGGTTGCCTTTATTGCTTTGGTAGGAAGAATCGAGCAGCTGGCCGCTGGGGCTGATAACAGCAATCTTGATTGTGGTGCTGCCGGCGTCCATGCCGATATAGGCTTCGGTAGCAGCGCTGATATCGCCGGGCTCAATGCGTTCCTTGCTGTGGCGTTCCATAAACTCGTCGTATTCTGCGGTACTGGCAAAGAGCGGCTCCAGATGGTCAAAGTCACGCTGTGCGCCTACGGCTGCCAGTTTAGCGGGCAGCTCGGTAAGGTCTACTTTGTTTTCGGCGCAGAAGGCAGCGCCCATAGCTACATAGTAGAGGCTGTTTTCCGGGCAGTAGCCTTCGATTTTCAAAATCTTATCAAAGCTGTGACGCAGCTCGCTCATAAAGGTGAGCGGCCCGCCCAGATAAAGTACCTTGCCGGTGATGGGACGGCCTTTGGCAAGACCTGTAACTGCCTGGCTGGCTACGGCATCAAAAATACTGGCTGCCAGATCGGCTTTGGCAGCGCCCTGATTGAGAAGGGGCTGGATATCGCTTTTGGCGAAAACGCCGCAGCGGCTGGCAATAGTGTAGCGGGTAGAAGCCTGCTGTGCCAATTCGTTCATCGCTTCGGTAGGCACGCTGAGCAAAGAGGCCATCTGGTCAATGAAGGCGCCGGTACCGCCGGCACAGCTGTCATTCATGCGCGCATCAAAATGGCGGCCTAAAAACAGCAGCTTGGCATCCTCGCCGCCCAGCTCTATTACAGCTTCCGTACCGGGATTCAGTCTTTCCGTGCAGACTTTTTCGGCAAAGACTTCCTGCACAAACTGCAGGCCGCAGCTGTCTGCGATACCGATACCGGCGCTGCCGCTGATGGCAAGGCGCGCAGTTTTGAGAAGCGGCATCTTGACGTGCAGTTCTGCCAGCAGCTGCTGCATTTTTTCTGCTATCTGGCTGTAATGACGCTCGTACTTGGAAAACTGCAGCTGACCTGCGTCATCCAGGACTGCTATCTTGATGGTAGTGCTGCCAATGTCTAAACCTATCTGCATGGAAACCTCCGATAAAACTTACAAATTCTTTCCTATATTATTATAACAGTATTTAATCAATCATTATTGATTTTAATACTTTATGGATTAATTGTAAAATAAATTTCCGAGGCAGTGCGAAAAAAATAGTTACATAATTATTCTGCCAATAGAAAAGCCGCAGGCGTTTGTGACCCGCGGCTTGCGTTTTTAGGATTTGAGTACCAGTCCGATGACGATAAGGTCGTCAGTGCCGATATTTTCGAGAGAGTGGCTTTCGCCATCCGGGCAGAAAACAGTATCGCCTGCGTGCAGCGTCATGGGCTTGCCGTTGTCGCTGTAAGCGGCAGTGCCCTGCAGAACATAGCAGGTTTCGCTGTTGCCTTCGTGCTTGTGATAGCCCAGGGAGCAGCCGGGCTTTAAGATGACGCGGGCATACATAACTACCTTGCCGTCATATACCTTTTCGTCAATTAAATGCTCCAGGATTACTTCGCCTTTGCCGCCGAAACGGTTTTGGCAGATATCGGTGTGCTTTTCAGTACAGAACATATTAAATTCCCCCTCATTTAATGCTGTAAACTTTACTTTTATTATAACATAGGCACAGGAAAAATTTTTTGAAAAAAATCATTTTAACACTTTACAAATTTAGCAAGCTAAAGTATAATAAGACCATAGCAAAGATACATACACCAACACAACAAATGAGAGGGGTTATGAAAAATGAAGATGAGAAAGCTTTTACTTGTATTGATGAGTTTGTTTACCGTGTTGATGCTGGCAGCAGGCTGCGGCAGCGACGAACCGAAAAAAATGGTTATCGGCCTTGATGATAACTTTGCTCCCATGGGCTTCCGCAATGAGAACAATGAAATCGTAGGCTACGATATTGATATGGCACGTGAAGCATGCAAACGTGCAGGCATGGAAGTTGAATTCAAACCTATCGACTGGGCTTCCAAAGAAGCAGAAATGAAAGGCAAACGCATTGACGCTATCTGGAACTGCTTCACCGTTAATGAAGAACGCAAACAGACCTATACTCTGTCCGATCCTTATATGGTTAACTCCCAGCTGGTAGTTGTACCGGAAGGCTCCGATGTACAAAAGATTGCTGACCTGGCCGGCAAAGTACTGGCAGTACAGGACGACAGCACCGGTTCCTACATCCTTGATAAAGATGACAAACTGAGAACTTCTCTGAAAGATTACAGAAAATATCCTGACTTTGCAGCAGTATTTATGGATATGGATGCAGGCCGTGTAGACGCTATGGTAGTTGACGCCGTACTTGCTCGTTACTACATGAAACTCAACCCTGGCAAATACAGAGCTCTGGAAGAAAACATGGGTGACGAAGTTGTAGCAGTTGCTTTCCGCAAAGACGACAAAGAATTCAGCCCCAAGATTAACAAAGCTTTGGCTGAAATGAAGAAAGACGGCACCGCTAAAAAGATTTCAGAAAAATGGATGGGTGTAGACATCACCAAATATTAAGAGTAAAATAGTAACTATCTGTGGGCCGAAGCGCTGATTCGGCCCATTACTTTATCTTAGAATAACGGAGAGTATCATGGACTATATTATCAGAATCATTCCGCAGATGCTGGAAGGCAGCATCGTAACAGCACAGGTATTTTTAATCACTATCGTGCTTAGTATACCGCTGGGTGTACTTTTAAGCTTGGGCAGGGTTTCTTCTATTACCCTGCTGCAGAAGGTCATCGGACTGTATGTATGGCTGCTGCGCGGCACACCGCTTATGCTGCAGCTGTTCTTTGTGTACTATGCACTGCCTGCTGTCGGCATCCGTCTGGATGATTTTGAAGCTGCACTGGTAGCTTTCGTACTGAACTACGCGGCTTACTTCTGCGAGATTTTCCGCGCCGGTATTCAGGCTGTACCGAAAGGACAGTATGAAGCAGCCCGCACTTTGGGTATGGACTATGTGCAGACCATGCGCCGCATTGTGCTGCCGCAGGTGTTCAGACTTATCCTGCCGCCTGTAAGCAACGAAACCATTACCCTGGTTAAGGATACCTCCCTTGTTTATGTACTGGCAATGAACGATTTGATGCGCACTACCCGTAACCTGGTACAGCGCGACTTTGATATTACACCTTTCCTGGTAGCCGGTGTATTCTACCTGCTGGCAACTTTGGTGCTGACCATGCTTTTTGAACGTCTGGAAAAACGCTTCTCCAGATATGATCAGTAAGACGGAGGAGAAGACAATGAACAAGATAGAAGCACGCAATATCTATAAAAAATTCCAGAATCTTGAGGTACTCAAAGGTATCGACCTGGAGGTTGCCGAAGGTGAGGTTGTGGCGGTAATCGGACCGTCCGGCGGCGGTAAGAGTACGCTTCTGCGCTGTCTGAACAAGCTGGAAACTATTGACCGCGGCAGTATCATTATCGACGGCGAAACACTGGTTAAAGATACCGGCAGCGGTGTAGAATACGCAGCGGAAAAAGACAGCCGCCGCATTGCCTGCAAAATGGGCATGGTATTCCAGCAGTTTAACCTGTTCCCGCATATGACGGTAATGGAGAACCTTATTGAAGCGCCCGTACAGGTACAGAAACGCAATAAAGAAGAAGTAATCCGCGAAGCAGAGGTACTGCTGGCTAAAGTAGGCCTGCTGGATAAACGCGACGTATATCCCCGCAAGCTCAGCGGTGGACAGCAGCAGCGTGTGGCTATTGCCCGCGCTCTGGCAATGAAGCCGTCTATCATGCTTTTTGACGAACCCACTTCCTCTCTGGACCCGGAACTGACCGGCGAGGTTTTAAAGACCATGCGTGAGCTGGCCGAAGAAAAAATGACCATGGTAGTGGTAACTCACGAAATGGGTTTTGCCCGCGAAGTTGCAACCAAGGTTGTGTTCATGGCTGACGGCCATGTGCAGGCGCAGGGAACTCCAAAAGAGATTTTTGAAAATCCTACCAACGAGCGTCTGAAAGCTTTCCTCAAAGTTATTTTAAAATAAGCAGAATAAAAAAACAGCAAAGGCTCTGCCTTTGCTGTTTTGTGCTATAATAGATAAAATATATTCCTGATGGAGCTGATGAATTTGAACAGTAAGAGAATTTTTCAGATGGTACTGGCAGGTGTATTGTGCGCTGTGGGGATGGCAGTGCCGATGTTTATGCCTAAAATAGTACTGGGTCCTATGTCTTTTACATTAGCAAGCCATGTGCCTGTCTTTCTGGCGATGTTTATTTCGCCCATGGTAGCACTGGCGGTCTGTATCGGCTCGGCGCTGGGATTTTTTGTAACCACACCGCTGATTATTGCCCTGCGTGCTGCCAGCCATATTGTTTTTGCGCTGCTGGGTGCATGGCTGCTTAAGAAAAAGCCCGGGCTGGCAGACAGCGCTTCCGGCCTGCTGCTGCTGAATTTAGTGCTGGCCTTTGTGCACGCCGTATGTGAAGTGATTGTAGTAACGCCGTTCTTTTTTGCCGGCAACATGTTCAGTGTGCAGCAGCTGGCAGGCGGCTATGTAATGAGCGTATTAGGTCTGGTCGGCGGCGGTACCATGCTGCACTCACTGATAGATTTCAGCATAGCAGCTGTGCTGTGGCGGGCAGTTTGCTCAGGTGTGCCGCAGTTAAAGCTGCTGAAAGATTAAAAAAGCCGCAGCGTGGCTGCGGCTTATGTCGGACTTATTTGTCCAGCAGTTTGTGCATGAATTTTTCGTTGTCGATAATAAAGCGCTCGTGGGTACCGCTGCCGATAACGCCGCCTTCGTCCCGTGCTTCTACCGAAAAGGTAAGCTTGCGGCCTTCGATGCAGGTGAGCTGAGCAGTTGCCGTAATCTGGCTGCCCAGAGCAGAGGGTGCTCCGTGAGTTATTTTAAGAGTAATGCCAACGCTGCCCATACCTTCTTCCAGGCTGCCGCTAATGGCGCTGCAGGCTGCTTCTTCCATCAGCGCGCACATAGCGGGAGTAGCAAAGACGGGCAGAGCGCCGCTGCGCATGGCGATAGCGGTGTTTTCCTCGGTAACGAGGGTAGTGGCGGTGCCGGTAAGGCCGGCCTGTAAATTAGACATAATGTACCTTCTTTCCCGTTTATTCGTAACATATAAATAATAAGCTAATTTATTGCTGCTGGCAAGAGTAATATTTTACTGTCAGCAATTTATGAGGAGAAAAAATGTCCGCTAACACATTACAGCAAAAAGAAAATAAATTATTTGCCTTGCTGCAGGGTCTGGATAAGCCTGCTGTAGCTTTAAGCGGCGGGGTAGATTCAGCGTTGCTTTTGGCTGCCTGCAGCCGTGCCGGTGTGCAGGCTGCTGCTATTACGGCCTTTACGCCGCTGCAGCCGCAGTTTGAACGTCAGGATGCCCGCAGGGCGGCGCAGGAAGCTGGCTGTGAGCTTTATGTCTTGCAGCCGGAACCGTTGGCGCTGCCGGAATTTTGCGCTAACGACAGCCGCCGCTGCTATTACTGCAAGCAGCTGATTTTTGGTGCGATTAAAGCCAAGGCGCAGGAGTTAGGCTGTAGCTCTTTGCTGGACGGCGCTAATGCCGATGATGCAGGGGATTATCGCCCCGGCATGCAGGCTGCCGCTGAACTGGGCTTTATCAGTCCGCTGCTGGCCTGCGGCTTTACCAAGCAGGAGGTGCGGGAACTGGCGCGACGTTATGGTCTGGCAGCTGCCGCTAAACCGGCCTATGCCTGCCTTGCTTCGCGCATTGCCTACGGCGAAACCATAACGCCTGCCAAGCTTGCCATGGTAGAGCAGGCAGAAGATGCGCTGCGCAAGTTAGGCCTTAAGGATTTACGGGTGCGCTGTCACGGCAATTTGGCGCGTATTGAAATTAACAGACAGCAGATTGCCCAGGCAGCAGATGAACTGCGCCAGCAGATTATTGCTGCTGTACGCAGTGCAGGCTTTGCCTATGTAACACTTGATCTGGAAGGCTTTGCCAGCGGCAGTATGAACAGACTGCTGGAAGACAAGAAAGAAAAATAAAAATTTTTAAGCCCCTCATCTCCGGCGGATGAGGGGCTCTTTCCTTTGGCTGCCGTTGACGACCTTGGCAGCATCTATAAAATTTGGGAAAGTCCTTATTTTTCTTTTCCTGAAACTTTCCAATCTATGTCAACGCAAATCTATTTGATGATTACTACCGGGCACTCTGCGGTCTGTGCCACTTTGGAGCTCACACTGCCCATTAAGAGCTGAGCCCAATGACCCATGCCTCTGTTGCCGATAACGATCATACCAGCATCCATTGTCTTGCCGTATTCGACAATTCTTTCAGCCGGGTCAATATCAACAATGGTACGATAGGTGGCTCTGTCGAAGCCAGCCTGTTTAAGATAAGCTTCTGCAATATCCAACGGAGTCGGTTCAGGAGCTTTTGCGGCCATTTCGGCCTCTTCGATAGCATTTTTCGGTTTGCGGGGAGGAACCTTGGTGAAATCATAGGGAATTGCAACATGCACTACCAGAAGTTCACCGCCGCTCACTTTGGCTACGCCCATTGCAAAATCGAGACAACGTTTTGCAACCTCACTGCCATCTACCGGAACGAGAATTTTCTTCAACATATGCATCCCTCCCAAATTTTAATTTCATGCCATCTATATCAATCCGACGGCTACAACCGTCAGGATGTTGCACAATATATTATATGTTCATTGGTAACTATCTCCTTTATTTTTCTATATATTGTATTCTACGCATGTTATAAAATTCCTGCCTATATTTTGTGTTTTTAAGAAAAATTTATTTTTTTATCGTGTTGCAGCGGAAGCTTACATATATGTTGTAAACGTGCTATAATAATTTATAGATGAATGTTCATTAGGCGTTTGTCTTCTATTTAGAGAGGGTGAAGTGTATGGAGCACGAATTCAGGAAAATAACCTTTTTAAAAATCTATACCGGTGAGGATGTTATGCTTGGGGATGAACCGCTGTATAAAGCAATCATTGCCAAAGCACGCGAGCTGGGCTTAGCCGGCGGTACCGTAATGAAGGCGATAGAGGGCTATGCCAGCAAGCTGCGCGGTGTTAACAGAGTTATCAGCAGTTTTGTGAGCGGCAATGCCAATTTGCCCGTTGTCATCGAGATTGTTGACAGTAAGGAAAATATTGCCAAGATATTGCCTTTCCTGGAAGAGCATGCCAACCATGCGCTGGTTTTGGTTGAGGAAAGCAATTATCTGCTGACCGACTATATTCGTCAAAGAATTGCTGAACGTCACGGCAAAGACGAAAACTGAAAAGTTTCTGCATAAAAAACCGCAGCTTTAATGCTGCGGTTTTTTTGTCAGCGGCGCGGCCGGCAGCAGGAGTTTTGCCTGCCTGCTGCGAATAGATATTGCTGGGAAGCTGTTACCACCGTAAAGGAGGTTTTTACTATGACACAGCAGGATAAATTTACTTTTGAACAGGAAGAAATAAAGACGGCGGAAGACGTTGTCGTTATTGATGACAGGGCGCGTGCCGAAGAGGCCGAAAGCCTGTGCCGCTGGGCGGCAGCCCGTGCCGGCGTTATCGTAGTGGCGCCGCTTCTAGGCACTATGAGCCTGATTGCCAATGAAATCTACATGATTATCAAGCTGGGACAGGTTTATGAAGAAAAAATCAGTGAACAGGCAGCTGTAAGTATCTTAGGCTCACTGGGAGCATATTTTGTAGGCAGCACATTGACGACGCTGATTCCTTTCCCACCGCTGCAGATACCGGTAGCCGTAGGCACTACCTATGCGCTGGGCCGCGTAGTTACCGAGTGGCTCAAGGCTGGTAAGCCCGATGATTTGAGCGCTTTTAAGACTGTTTATGACGATGCTATGGAAAGCGCCAAACGCAATCTTGATCTGTTCACCAAAGACCCCAAAAAGGATGAGCCTTTGGGAGATGAACGGAAAAAATATGATTTGTAATATGACTGATAAATATTAATATTTGTAAATAAGAGGGGGAAAGCACTATGTATGACGTAGCCATTATCGGCGGCGGTCCGGCGGCCATTTTTGCCGCGTATGAATTTACGCTTAAATATCCCGCGCTCAAGGTAGTTATTCTGGAAGCGGGCAACCCCATAGATAAACGCCTGTGCCCTCTGGCGGCCAAAAAGGTAGACCACTGCATTAACTGCAGGCCCTGCAGTATTATGCGCGGCTTTGGCGGCGCCGGAGCGTTTTCTGACGGCAAGTACAATTTTACTACGGAGTTTGGCGGCTGGCTGATTGATTATCTGCCGCAGGAAGAGGTTGTCAAGCTGATTGACTACGTGGACGAGCTGAACTGCCGTCATGGCGCGCCGGGGGAATATTTTTCCACCCGCAACAGCACTATCGGCGCTAAGACTCTGCGTTATGACCTGCATTTGCTCAATGCCAAGGTAAGGCATCTGGGTACGGAAAATAACCTGGTCATCATGGAAAATATTTATAAATATCTGCTGGAAAAAGGCATCGAGATTCGCTGCAATACGCCGGTACGGGAAATCAAAATAGCAGATGACGGTACCTTTGCATTGGAGATAGAAGGCGGGGCAGATGTATGCTGCAAATATCTGCTTGCTGCGCCGGGACGTGCCGGTGCCGAATGGTACAGTCAGCAGTGCCGCAAGCTGGGACTCAGCTTTATCAATAATCAGGTGGATGTAGGCGTGCGCGTGGAAGTGCCTGCCCAGGTCTTTAAGCATATTACCGACGAGGTGTATGAGGCAAAGATTCTGTACCGTACTCAGCAGTATAATGATTTGGTGCGTACCTTCTGCATGAATCCTTACGGCTATGTGGTGGCGGAAAATACCGACGGCATTATCACCGTTAACGGACACAGTTTCCGCGACCCTAAGCTGCACAGCAATAATACCAATTTTGCTCTGCTGGTAAGCAATAAATTTACCGAGCCGTTCCATGAACCGCTGCAGTATGGTAAGCGTATAGCTTCCTTCTCCAATATGCTGGGAGGCGGCGTCCTCGTGCAGCGCTTCGGCGATTTAATCAAAGGGCGGCGTACCGATGAAAAGCGTATGGCGAAAAGCTTTACTAAGCCGACTTTGGCAGCAACGCCCGGAGATTTAAGTCTTGTTTTGCCAAAACGCCAGTTAGATGATATTATAGAAATGATTTACGCTCTGGATAAGATAGCTCCCGGTATGGCCAATGCGGATACATTGCTTTACGGGGTGGAGGTTAAGTTTTACAGTGCCCGTCTTGAGCTGGACGGCAATCTGGAAACGAAAATCCCCAATATGTTCGCCATCGGCGACGGCGCAGGCATCACAAGAGGTCTTTCACAGGCCAGTGCCAGCGGCGTCTGGGCAGCGCGGGCTATCGGCAGACGCAGTGAAAAATAAGGAGGCTGTATAGCAGTATGAATTTTGAGTTTTTCTTCTTTCTTGTGTATATGTCCATAGTGTCCTTTGCAGTGGCATTTCTGGCATATGGCATGGTAGTGCGTTTCATGGGTAAAGATGGCTTCGGCAGCCGTCTGGGACAGATTATCATGGTTCCGGCCTGCATTATCTTCTATGACTTTATCACTATCGCATCCGGTGACTATCGTTATCTGGTAGGCTCCATTCCTTTGGCAGTTATCGCCTTCATCCTCATTTACTATCGCTTCTTTAAAGGCGAAAGCTTTCTGGATGAAAAACCGGCTCCCAGCGAAGTGGCTCAGCTGACCCGCGAAGAGAAAAAATTCAGCAAAAAATCTCAGCGCATCCATAACGCAAGAAAAAATCGTGGCAGAGAATAAAATCCGGCAGGAATTCTGACACGGTTACAGAATATCTATATATAAAATAAAATGATAAGGCAAAGATACAATCTGCAGATACATAATGTGACTGTTATGACAGCAGATGGCTTTAGTTCTTGTGGAGGTGTTTTACTATGTTCAAAAATATCCTTGTTCCTGTAGACGGCAGTGAAGGCTCCTGGCGCGCACTTACCAACGCTATGGAAATCGGTGAAAAATTTGACAGCCAGCTGACAGTAGTAAATGTAATCCAACCGTATAACAATGCAGCTCTTCTGGCAGTTCCTCTGGATAATGCAACCATTACCCAAGGCAACAGTGAACTGGAAAAAGTTGGCGACAGAGTACTGGAAATGGCTCAGGAAAGACTGTCTGCATACAAAGGCAAAGTAGAATACTGCCTCGAAGTAGGCCATCCGTCTGAACGTATCATCGCACTGTCCAAAAAATCCAACTGCGATGCTATCGTTATCGGCAGCCGCGGCTTGTCCGGCATTGCTGAATTCTTCCTGGGAAGCGTAAGCTCCAAGGTTGCTCAGTATGCGGGCGTACCCGTACTGATTGTAAAATAAGATTATGCTTGAGCGGATACTGGTGCCTATTGACGGTACGGAATATTCGTGGCGCGCTTTGGAATATGCGGCAGCGCTGGCAAAGCTCAGCGGCGGCAGTCTGGTGATTATGACTGTGGCGCAGAAGGAGCTGTTCAGCACGGCGGTTATCCAGCAGGGTGACTGTCTGGTAGCGCAGATTGGCGACGAAGTACTGGATGCGGCGAGAGCGGTAATCAGCGGCAGCGGCGTTTCTGCTTCCTATCTGCTGGAAAAGGGCGGCAATATTGCCGAGCATATCCTGCGGGCCGAAAAAACTGAAAAATGCGATGCTATCGTACTGGGCAGCAGAGGCTTTGGCATGCTGGAAGGGCTGTTTAAAAACAGCGTCAGCCAGGTAATTGTAGAAAATGCCGATGTGCCCGTAACCATCGTGAAATAAGCTTATAAAGCAAAATAAAAAGACACCCGTAAGGGTGTCTTTTTTATAACAAAAATAGTATAAGAATACAAAAAATGATACAATATAAATAATGAAATTAAAAGACAGAAAAGCCGTTACCAATGGTAACGGCTGAATAAGCAAAGAGCGGAATTATTCGGGATACCGCTATACCCTACGGCACATAAGGCCTTATCTTAGAACTATTGTTGGATATTGATGAACCTATAAAGATTTGTCAATAAATGGTCTCTGTTGGATATTGATGAACCTACACAATAATAACCCTAAGCTTATTTTAATTCTAGCATTGTTATTTATGAGTGTCAATAATATATACGGAAGGGAAGTTTATTATGATGAAAAGAAAATATGGTATCGGCTTGGATATCGGCGTTGGCTCAGTTGGCTTTGCAGTTATCTCACGAACTAATGACGAGGATGCACGTATTGAGACATTAGGCGCAAGGCTGTTTGACTCCGGTGAAACTGCAGACAGAAAAGCAAGTTTGAGTCAGGAACGCAGAGGGTATCGTTCTGTACGCAGGCTTATCAGACGACGTAAGCACAGGAAGGACAGAGTAAAATTCTTTTTGCAGAAAATAGGCTTGATTTCTAAAGAAAAATTGCAGGCATGGCAGGAAGTAAACGGTAATCAAAATGTATTGCAGACTAGACTGAATGGCCTTACGGAAAAACTTACGCCGGAGGAAATTGCCGACTGTATTATCCATATCTGCAATCACAGAGGTTATCGGGAGTTTTATGAAGATGAAAATAACGATAAAGATGCGGGTTTAATCAAAACCGGCTTGAGTGATTTTGAAAAATGTTACCATGATGGTGGCTATAAAAGCGTAGCGGATATGCTGCTTCATGATGAGAAGTTTAAGACAGAAACTGAATTTACGGACTATCATAATCATAAAAGTGGCGAAAGATATATTCTGATAAAGAGGGAATATGTCAGGGAAGAGCTGCTTGCCATCCTGCACAGGCAGCAGGAATTTTATTCGCAGCTGACTGACGATAATATAACCTTCTTATGCGATAGGATAATTTTTGCACAGCGTGATTTTGAAACTGGCCCTGGCGATCCCAATGATAAAGACCGTAAATTTATGGGCTTTTTAGATACATTGGGAAAATGTATGTTCTACAAAACAGAGGACAGAGCCTTTCGCAGTACGGTGCTTGCCGATATTTATTCCCTGGTTAATTGTCTGTCGCAGATGAGCTTTGTCGATACTGCTACGGGAGAGATTATTCTGCCGGAAGATGCGGCAGAGGATATTATCAATACAGCGCTGCTTAACGGCGGTATGACGGAAAGCGACTTGAAAAAGCTGCTGAAAAAACATGGCTTAGAAATGCGTAAACCGGGTAAGCTGGAAGTTAAGATACCGGACACTGTTAAGACACTGAAAGTTTTAAAATCAGTATTAGAACAATGCGGCTATGATTATACGGAACTAATTGCGGAAAATCAGTTTGATTTGGAACATCCTTCCAAATTGCAGCAGCTGTGCAGAATTCTTTCGGAAAATATAACTCCGCGCCGCAGAAAGCAGGCTTTGGGAAAAGCTGGCTGGAACAAGGCATTGCAGGAAGCGATGCTGCGCAGAAAATTTGGCGGTACGGCAAGCGTATGTGAAAAATATATGCTGGAAGCTATCAGTGCGTTTAAACATGGCGAAACTTACGGTAATTTTCAGGCACGCAGATTAAAAGAAAGGGCTGCCGAACAGCCGACGCAGGAAAAGCATTTGCTTTTGCCGCCGCTGACTATGAAGCAGGATGAAGAAATTACCAAAAACATCGTTGTTTTTAAAGCTATCAATGAAACCCGCAAGGTGTTGAATGCTATTATCCGTCGCTATGGTTCACCGGAGTATATCAATATCGAAGTTGCTGACGATTTAGGCCGCAGTGTAAGCGAACGCATGAAACTGACTAAGATGATGCGCGATAATGAAAAAGCGCGTCAGAAAATAGCTGAAAAAATTATAGAGTTGGGACTTCGTAAAGAAGGCGAAGTAAAAGAAGGAGACATTGCCCGCTATAAACTGTGGCAGGAGCAGGGCGGTATAGATTTATACAGCGGAGAGCCTATTGCTGAAAATGCTGTTTTAAGCGGTATTTATGATATTGATCATATTGTTCCTTTCTCGCTTATTTTGGATGATACGCTGCAAAATAAAGCCTTGGTCAATATGGGAGCGAACAGACAGGGAAAACACCAGCAGGTGCCCCTCCAGTATTTGCAGGGAGAACAGAAGAACAGATTTTTACAGAATGTTAATTTACTGTTCAAAAAGGGTAAGATATCTGCCAAAAAATATAAATATCTGATGCTGCCTAATCTGTATGATGCGGAAATACTGGCAGAATGGAAGTCGAGAAATATCAATGATACCCGCTACATTACCCGCTATATCGTAAATTATCTGACTGCCAACCTTAAATTTGCCAATGAAGAGAAAAAGAAGAATGTGTATGCAGTAAAAGGTGCTATTACTTCTCGTATGCGCAAAAATTGGCTGAATAAAAAGAGCTGGGGCAGTATAGACAAAGACAGAAGCAATAATTTGCATCATGCGGCTGACGCGCTGGTCATTGCCAATTTGACGCCAGCTTATGTAGAATTTGCCAGCGATAATATGAAGCTGAACAAAATTTATCGTGAACACCATAAGCAGATTAGCTTTGAATATACTGATTATCTGGAAAAAGCTGTCAGAAAGATGCAGAAGTACTACGGCTTTAATGAAGACTATGCTCGCAGACTGTTGGAAGCTAAAGGGAGAATTCCTTCTATTATTAAAAATCTGGAACGTGAAGCGGATATACGTCTGACGGATGAGAGTATGGAATTTTATCAGGATAAAGACGCCAGCAGCTTTGCGGAGAAAGTTGCTGATTTTTACCGAGATGATCCGCAGTTTGCTGCCGGTTTGCAGATGCCGCTGGTATCTTATAAACAGAATAAAAAATTTCAGGGCAAGATTACTGACGATAACCCTGTAAAGAAAATCGCAAGGAAAAACAGTTCCCTTGTTAAGCTGGATACATTAGGCAATGAGAATATTTTGACTGCCAGCAAATATTACTGCATTGAGCTGTATGAAACTACTGATGGGAAAAATAATCTGAGGGGTATTCGTTATGCTGACTTAAGAAAGCAGGATAAAAAACTGTATTTAACGGCAGAAAATCCGGCAGATTATAAACAGCATAAGATGTATTTGTTTGCTAATGATTATATTGAAGTTATCAATAAAAAAGGAGAGTGTAAATTTAAAGGTTTCTATAAGAGTGTTTATAATATAAATGAAAACAGAATATCTTGTAATGAAGATAATAACAGCAAAAGTATAAATAAAACTATTGCAGCGCAAGATGTTATAAAAAAATATAATATTGATATCTTGGGGCAGATAGGCGGTGAAGTAAAATGTTCCGCACCCTTTATGTTGCTCAGGGAGAAAAAATAACCGTCAGGGACAACTGGCTGCTGGTAACGAAAAAGGAAGAAGTTGTCAAGGTGCCGCTGGAGGATTTGCAGACGGTAATCGTAGATAATGCGCAGACCTTACTTTCCGTACACACCTTACAGTGCCTGGCAGAAAAGCATGTCAATACTGTTATCTGCGGCAGCAGTCGTCTGCCCTGCTGCACGGTGCTGCCTGTCAATGGGCATTATCGGCCCTTTGGCGTTTTAAAAAAGCAGCTGGCGCTGACGGAAGCTTTTAAAAGCCTGTTGTGGCAGCGGGTAGTAAAAGCCAAGCTGGAAAATCAGAAGCAGGCGCTGGTGCTTAAAGGCGCGCCTGCTGCTGTAATCAACAGGATGAGACAGCTGGCTGCCGAAGTACTGCCCGGCGACTGCGGCAACAGAGAAGCCATTGCTGCCAAAATGTATTTTAAAGCTTTTTACGGTCTTGACTTTATGCGTTTTGAAGATGATATAGTCAATGCGGCTTTAAATTACGGCTACGCCATTATCCGCTCGGCAGTGGCGCGCAGCCTGTGTTCTTATGGGTATAACTGCGCTTTGGGTATCCATCATATCAGTGAGACTAACGCTTTTAATCTGGCAGATGATTTTATGGAACCGCTGCGCCCTTTGGTTGACCTTTGGGCATGGCAGCATAATGAGGAACTGTTGGATGAGCTTACTAAAAACAATAAGATGAGTTTGGCAGATATCTTAAATAACGAAATTATGTTAGGCGGTAAGCGGATGAAGGTTTACAATGCTATTGATAAATATATTGGCAGTATCGGCACGGCTATTGACAGTAATGATGTGAACAAGCTGCTTTTGCCGCGCCTTGATACCGATGTTAAATAGATTTATGCGCGTTATCGTTATGTTTGACCTGCCTACCGCTACTGCCGAAGATAAGAAAAATTACATGCGTTTTCGTAAAGATTTAATTAAGATGGGCTTTGATATGCTGCAGTATTCTGTCTATACTCGTATTACGAGAAATTATGACGATGCCAGAAAATATATCAATAAGGTGCGCTGCGCGTTGCCGCCGGTTGGCTCGGTACGGGTGCTGCAGGTAACAGAAAAGCAATATGCCGGCATGCTTGTGATGCTGGGTAAAAAGACGCCGACAGAAAATCTGCTGGCGCCGAGTGATATGCTTGAAATTTGACCTTGTTTAGCTTAAACTAAAGTTAAGGTTTTAGTACTCTGTTGGATATTGATGAACTTATACAATGCGGACGAAAATATTTTTCTCCATATTGTTTTAGTACTCTGTTGGATATTGATGAACTTATACGTACAAAAGCACATCACGAGCCGCCGAAAGTTTTAGTACTCTGTTGGATATTGATGAACTTATACCAGTAGGCTTGCGAGTAGGTAAACCGAAATGTTTTAGTACTCTGTTGGATATTGATGAACTTATACTTACAGAATCCTGCAAATTCTCATCTCTGGTTTTAGTACTCTGTTGGATATTGATGAACTTATACAGTGCTAAATGCTACCCTAACACTGCCGTTGTTTTAGTACTCTGTTGGATATTGATGAACTTATACCGCAGGACGCACGGGGCTTTCTCGGACCATGTTTTAGTACTCTGTTGGATATTGATGAACTTATACTTGCAATCTGACGGTTAATATTTGCTTCATGTTTTAGTACTCTGTTGGATATTGATGAACTTATACCCAATTACAGCTATTAATGCTATGATGCCCGTTTTAGTACTCTGTTGGATATTGATGAACTTATACGCGGAGAAGATGGTGGAGAAACTACAACAAGTTTTAGTACTCTGTTGGATATTGATGAACTTATACAGTGCTAAATGCTACCCTAACACTGCCGTTGTTTTAGTACTCTGTTGGATATTGATGAACTTATACCAGCAATTTGATACATGAGGTTGACAAAAGGTTTTAGTACTCTGTTGGATATTGATGAACTTATACGCAGACTTTCAAACATCAGCAAGCCGATATGTTTTAGTACTCTGTTGGATATTGATGAACTTATACCAGAGTGGAAGAAACACACTTTAAATCTTGGTTTTAGTACTCTGTTGGATATTGATGAACTTATACCCTATTCGTTATGTTTTAGGCGACGAACGGGTTTTAGTACTCTGTTGGATATTGATGAACTTATACTGATTTTGCAAAAGCATATGATACTCCTGGTTTTAGTACTCTGTTGGATATTGATGAACTTATACTGAGAACTGATATCTCCATTACTACAGGGCGTTTTAGTACTCTGTTGGATATTGATGAACTTATACACTGATCGTACAGCATGAGTTCTGCAGGCAGTTTTAGTACTCTGTTGGATATTGATGAACTTATACCTTGCACACGCTTCAAGTCTTCCAGCTCTTGTTTTAGTACTCTGTTGGATATTGATGAACTTATACAGGGAAGCAGAAGAAAGAAAAGCAGAAAAAGTTTTAGTACTTTGTTGGATAACAAAAAAGACACCCGTAAGGGTGTCTTTTTTATTGGTTTTCTTATGTTTATTTCTTAATTACTGCCGGTCTTAAACCGTCAAATTCGCTGATGTCGAGTACGCCGCCTTTAGGAATGCTGATGACGTCCTTGTCGCGAGTGCCGTCTAAAAGCTTATACAGCACCTGGTATTTGCCGTCGATGTAGTTTAGTGTGCCGTCAAGCATATTTACCAGCGGCTTGATATATTCCTTAACCGGAGTAGTATCGTAGGTGTGGGTGTCGATGATGTAAAAATCAGTAAAGCCGCGATAAATTTTGCGCATGGTTTCAGCGGTAGCTTCAGCGCCTTTTTCAGCTATCATTTTTTCGTGGTTCAGAGCAGAGGCTTTCATAAAATTCATCCAGCCGTCGGTAAGAAAGATGGCGCCTTCAGGGCGTTTAGCGCCGCTGCCGCTGAGCAGTACGTCAATGCAATCCATAGTGCGGGGCAGGGCAAGGGGAGCAGTGGTGGCTTTCAGACCAACGGTGCTTTTGCCGCAGCCGGAAACACAGATGATGATTTCTTCCGTATCCGGAGCTGCTTCGTCAATATGCTGCTGCAGTACCTGGTGCATGGTTTGGGGGCTGCTGTGCAGCTTTTCGCTTAAAAAATGTACTTCACCGTCAAAGTCGGTAGCGGCAATAACGTTTTCCAGTTCTTTTTTGAGAGTTACGCAGGAATAAATAATACGTTTGGACATGGTTACCTCCAAGGTGATTATGAATTTAGAATAGATTTAGTTTTGTGTTCGTCTTTGTATTTACTGTTATACTTTTTCTTTTGGTTAGTGCACATGTCTATTCTTTTTCAAAAAAGAATAGACGAAGAAAAACTTTTTTCTTGTGTCGTGCAGCCTTCGCGGATGATGTGAGCCTACTCATTCCGCGCCCGGTTGAAACCGTGCCGGGCGCTATTGGCAGTCAGAGCAGGATGCTTGCTGGCTCACCCACCGCCTTCGGCAGGAAGTACGCAGATTCAAAAACAAGTTAGGATTAGTGCTTTACAGCTAGTACATTTTGAGCTTCATACTTAAGGCGATAGGCGGCAGGCGGCTTGGGTAAAATTTTCTTTTAAACTTTGAGCAGGACTCGGCACGTTTTTAACCGAGGCCTGTATATTTAAAGCCGCAATGTCCGCTATCGCTGTAAAAAAGCAAGACAAAGCCTTTTCTTGGCTCGTTCTTTTGGGCGCAAAAGAATGAGCATGAGCAGTAACTTAAAAGCAATAGTACCAAAGTAAATACAAAGCTTTATCCAAAAATTTACCTAAAAAAATACTTTAAAACAATAAATTTACTTTTTATTATACAATCATTATAATGAATTTAAAGAGGTTTTAATAAAAAACAGTCAGAAAGGCTTAGTTATTCTTATTGATTGATTTGCTTACAGTAATTTTTAAAATATGATAAATATATAGCTGCTGTCATTTTAACAAACAAAAGAAATTCATAAGCTTTGGTTTTAAAGATTTGTGAAATTTTTGCTATATATTGTATTCTCGGGCGCTTTTGTTTTACAAAGAGGGCGTTAATAGTGTATACTATTTAAAGAAGATGCTGAGGGCAGTGCCCTTATTAAATCTTAAATCCTAATATCTTATTTATGTAGAAAGAAGGGGATCTAATGGTCAAAATGAAAACGATGGACGGCAATACCGCTGCCGCATACGTGTCTTATGCTTTTACTGATGTTGCTGCTATCTATCCGATAACTCCGTCTTCTCCGATGGCGGAAGTTGTTGACGAATGGGCAGCCCAGGGTAAGAAGAATCTTTTTGGTCAGTCCGTTAAAGTTTTGGAAATGCAGTCTGAAGCAGGTGCGGCAGGTGCCGTACACGGCTCTTTGCAATCTGGTGCGCTGACCACCACTTATACGGCTTCTCAGGGCCTGCTGCTCATGATTCCCAATATGTATAAAATGGCAGGCGAGCTTCTGCCGGCAGTATTCCACGTTTCTGCACGTGCACTGGCTACCAGCTCTCTGTCTATCTTCGGTGATCATCAGGACGTTATGGCTGCCCGTCAGACCGGCTTTGCGCTGCTGGCTGAAGGCAGTGTACAGGAAGTTATGGACCTGGCTGCTGTTGCGCATCTGGCTGCAATCAAAGGCCGCGTACCGTTTGTAAACTTCTTTGACGGTTTCCGTACCTCCCATGAAATTCAGAAAATCGAAGTTTTGGATTACGAAGATTTGGGCAAACTGCTGGATATGGATGCAGTTGACGCATTCCGCCGCCGTGGCCTGAATCCTGATAACCCGGTTATCCGCGGTACCGCACAGAACCCTGATATTTACTTCCAGACACGTGAAGCAGTTAACGGCTACTATGACGCACTGCCGGAAATCGTGGAAGGCTATATGCAGGAAATCAACAAACTGACCGGCCGTGATTACCATCTGTTTAACTACTACGGCGCTGAAGACGCTGAAGAAATTATCATCACCATGGGCTCCAGTACTGAAACCGTGCGCACCGTGGTTGAAAAACTGAACGAACAGGGCCGCAAGGTTGGCGTACTGTGCGTTCACCTGTATCGTCCTTTCAGCATGAAACATTTTATGGCTGCTGTTCCGGCAAGCGTAAAACGTATTGCTGTTCTGGACCGCACCAAAGAACCGGGCGCTTTCGGCGAACCGCTGTATCTTGATGTACGCGCAGCCTTCTACGCATCTGACCGCAACCCGATGATTATCGGCGGTCGTTATGGCCTGGGCTCCAAAGACCTGGTACCGGCAGATATCGTAGCTGTATTTGATAATCTGGCTGCTGCTGAACCGAAAAACAATTTCACCATCAGCATCACTGATGACGTTACCGGCACTTCTCTGCCTGTCAGCGGTGACTTTGACGTTACTCCGGCCGGCACCAAAGCCTGCAAGTTCTGGGGCCTTGGCAGTGACGGTACTGTTGGCGCTAACAAGAGCGCTATCAAGATTATCGGCGACTATACCGATATGTACGCTCAGGGCTATTTCTCTTACGACAGTAAGAAATCCGGCGGCGTAACCGTTTCTCATCTGCGTTTCGGTCACACCCCGATTATGGCTCCGTATCTGATTAATGCGGCTGATTTTGTTGCTGTACACAACCAGTCCTACGTTTATAACTATGACGTTACCGCTGGTCTGAAAAAAGGCGGCACCTTCCTCTTGAACTGCACCTGGACTGCAGAAGAACTGGAAGAACACCTGCCCGGACAAATTAAACGCTATATCGCTAAAAACGATATTAAATTCTATATTATCGACGCTGTAAAAATTGCCCAGGAAATCGGCCTCGGCGGACGCATCAACATGATTATGCAGTCTGCGTTCTTCAAACTGGCTGACATTATTCCGCTGGCTGACGCTGTTAAATATCTGAAAGAAGCTGTAGAACATTCCTACGGCAAAAAAGGTCAGAATATCGTTGACATGAACAACGCTGCTATCGATCAGGGCATCAACGCTATTACCGAGGTTATCGTTCCGGCTGCCTGGGCAGAAGCGGAAGATTCCCATAAAGCTGAAGCTACCGGCAATAAATTTATCGACGAAGTGCTCGTTCCCATGAACAGACTGGAAGGCGACAAGCTGCCTGTAAGCACTTTCGTGGAAGAACATGCTGACGGTACTTTCCCGAGCGGTACTGCTGCTTACGAAAAACGCGGCATCGCTATCAACGTGCCCGAATGGCAGATTGATACCTGTATCCAATGTAACCAGTGCGCCTTTGTCTGCCCGCATGCTGCTATCCGTCCGGTACTGATGACCGAGGAAGAAGCTGCGAAAGCTCCGGCAAGCCTGCCGTCTAAAGACGCTATCGGCGCTAAAGGCCTGAAATTTGCTATCACCATTTCTCCGCTGGACTGCACCGGCTGCGGCAACTGTGCTCAGGTATGCCCGGCTCCCAAAGGAAAAGCGCTCGTTATGAAACCGCTTGATACCCAGGTTGCTAAGACTGTAAACTGGAATTATGCAATGAAAGAAGTTCAGCATAAACCTAATCCGATGAGCAAGCTGACCATGAAAGGCATCCAGTTTGAACAGCCGCTGCTCGAGTTCTCCGGCGCATGCGCAGGCTGCGGCGAAACTCCGTATGCTAAACTGATTACCCAACTGGTAGGCGACCGCATGATGATTGCCAATGCTACCGGCTGTACCTCTATCTGGGGTGCAAGTGCTCCGTCCATGCCGTACACCAAAAACTGTGCAGGCCATGGTCCCAGCTGGGCAAACTCCCTGTTCGAGGACAACGCTGAATACGGCCTCGGCATGTATCTGGGCGTAAAACAATCCCGTGAACGTGTTGCTGACATGGTAAGAGCAATGCCTGTTGACCAGGCTCCGGAAGATCTGCGCAAAGCGCTGACCGACTGGCTGGAAAACATGAATGTAAGCGAAGGCACCCGTGAACGTGCTGACGCACTTACTGCTGTACTGGAAAAATACAAAGACGGCTGCGAAAAATGCGCTGCTCTGTATAAAGAAAGACAATTCTTTGTTAAACGCAGCCACTGGATCTTCGGCGGCGATGGCTGGGGCTATGACATCGGCTACGGCGGACTTGACCACGTACTGGCATCCGGCGAGAACGTAAATGTTATGGTCTTCGATACCGAGGTATATTCCAATACCGGCGGCCAATCCTCCAAATCTACTCCGACTGCGGCAATCGCTAAATTTGCTGCCAGCGGCAAAAAGACCAAGAAGAAAGATCTGGGCATGATGGCTATGAGCTACGGCTATGTTTATGTGGCACAGGTAGCTATGGGCGCTGACAAAAATCAGACTCTGAAAGCTATTGCCGAAGCAGAAGCTTATGATGGTCCGTCCCTGATTATCGCTTATGCTCCGTGTATCAACCACGGCCTCAAAGTAGGCATGGGCTGCAGCCAGCTGGAAGCAAAACGCGCTGTTGAAGCAGGCTACTGGGCTAACTACCGTTACAATCCGGATCTGAAAGAACAGGGCAAGAATCCGTTCATTCTGGATTCCAAAGAGCCTACCGCTGATTTCCGTGAATTCCTCATGGGCGAAGTTCGTTACTCTTCCCTGCAGAAGATGTTCCCGGAAACTGCTGAAGCTCTGTTTGAAAAGACCGAAGCTGACGCTAAGGAACGCCTGAATAACTACAAAAAACTGGCAGAACAGAAATAATCTGTCTGAAAGCTGAAAAACCGGCTCCGTAAGGGGCCGGTTTTATTTTGTACATGGTTAATAATATTTTTTCTCATTTAAATCTTTATTTCACAAACTTGTTACCTCTTTGACCTACTTTGGTCATAATAGTTTGGTATTATATAGACATGGAAGCAAGGACCTCCAAATGAAGTGGAAGACAGGTGATACAATGCATGTCAAGATACTTGGGCCGATGACTAAGCAGGCGGAAGTGCTGCTGCAGAATACTGCCGTTGCTTTGAAGAAGCTGAAGATGAAAGCTACATTTGAAAAGGTTTCCGAATTCCGTAAAGTGGCAGCTTATGGAGCTATTGCCCTGCCGGCGCTGGTTATTGACGACAGACTTATCTCGGTAGGCAGCGTGCTGAATGTGGAGGAAGCAATGGCTTTGCTCAGACAGCTGCAATAAACAACATCTTTTCATCATACACCTCTCCTTTTTAGTTGCGTCACACGGTCTGTGTGGCGCAATTTTTTTGTTTTTTTTACTCCTTTTTTGCCTATACTGTTATCTGAATTTACTGTATAATAAATTTAACATTGATTTAACAATGGGTACAGGGTTTTCCTGTATAATAAAGTTAACAGTAATTTAACACAAATTTAACAGTAATTTTACGGAGGAAAAAAATGACAGCTTACTTTTTAGGTTTCTTGGGCGGTATCGCTTTGTTCTTGTATGGTATGCAGCTGATGGGTGACGGGCTGCAGAAAGCAGCCGGCTCCAAATTGCAGAGCATACTGGAGAAGATGACGGGTGTACTGGCGCTGGGTGTACTTTTAGGCGCTGTGGTTACAGCAGTGCTGCAGGCCAGCGGTGCGACGACGGTTATGACCGTAGGCCTGGTTAATGCAGGCCTTCTGACGCTGAAACAGGCATTCGGTATCATCATGGGCGCCAATATCGGTACTACCATGACCGCTCAGCTCATTGCCTTTAAGCTTTCTGATTATATCACCGTACTTATTTTTGCCGGTTTCATTATCCAGCTGCTGGCTAAAAGACGCCGCAGCAAATATCTTGGCCAGGTAATGCTGGGCTTTGGTATTTTGATGCTGGGTATGGATATGATGGGCAAGGCAGTTATGCCTCTGCGTGGTTATCCCGGCTTTGTAGATTTTATCAGCTCCTTCTCTGATAACCCTGTTTTGGGTGTCGGCATTGGTATTATCATGACTGTACTTATTCAGTCCAGCAGTGCTACTATCGGTATTTTGATTGCTATGGCAGGTCAGGGCCTGATTCCGCTGGAAGGTGCTATCCCCGTACTTTTGGGTGACAACATCGGTACCTGTATTACTGCTATTCTGGCATCTCTGCGTGCCAACACTACAGCTAAGCGTGTTGGCCTGGCACACGTAATGTTCAACGTTATCGGCAGTATCATCTTTGTTACCTTTATGTCCCTGTTTATTAAGCTGGTATTGGCAATCTCTCCGGAAGGCGATATCGCCCGTCAGATTGCTAACGCTCATACAGCATTTAACGTTATTAACACTTTGCTGTTCATGCCCTTTGCTAATTACTTTATCCGCTTTATCGAACACTTGCTGCCGGACAAGGGAGAAATTATCTCCAGACGTCCCATCTATCTGGACAAAGCTATGCTGAAAACTCCGTCTATCGCTATGAGCCTGGCGGTAAAAGAAGTTGTCCGTATGGGTAATCTGGCCCGCAAGAATATGGGTATGGCGCTGGAATCCATCAACAAGTATGATGAAGGCAAGGTTAAGTATGTAATGGAACACGAGCCTGTAGTCGATGCTTTGGAAACCGATATTACCTGCTATCTGACCGAGATGAGCGAAACTCAGATGAGCGAAGACCTCAGTGCGCGTCATACTGGTCTTTTGCATGCCTGCAACGATATTGAACGTATCGGCGACCATGCGGAAACCCTGGCGAAGAAATCACGTACTATTTTTGAAGATGAAGTAAACTTCTCTGATGAAGCGAAAGAAGAGCTCAAGCATCTGAGCGAGCTGGTTATGGCAGCCAGCGGTAAGGCTCTGGAAGCTTTGGAGAAAAACGACAAAAACATCGCTGCCGAAGCTATTACCATGTGCCGTCAGGTAAAGGCATATCAGAAGGAAGTTCGTAAAAACCATATTGTGCGTCTGAATGAAAAACGCTGCGAGCCTATGGCCGGCTTTGTGATGCTGGAACTTTTGATTAACATGAAGCGTGTTTCTGACCATTCCAAGAACATCAGCCAGATTGTACAGGGTACTTTCTAAACAATATTGCAATAATTTACAGGATGATATTTGCTGACTGCAGGTATCATCCTGTTTGTATTTGTCGGGAAAGGAGATATAGCATGCTGATAAGCGCCAGCCGCAGGACGGATATACCTGCCTTTTATGCAGAGTGGTTTTTTAACCGTATTCAAGAAGGCTATGTATTGGTACGCAATCCTATGAACGCGCACCAGGTCAGCCGTATTGATTTGCGTCCGGAGGTGGTGGACGGTATCGTCTTTTGGACAAAGAATCCGCTGCCTATGCTGGACAGACTGAACGAACTTAAAGATTACATATACTATTTTCAGTTTACGTTAAACGCTTACGGGCAGGACGTGGAAAGCCATGTTCCTTCCAAAAGCAGGGTTATTATACCTGCCTTTCAGAAGCTTGCCGATATTGTTGGAACGGAGCGGGTTATCTGGCGCTATGACCCGATTTTTTACAGCGATAAGTATGATTTTGCTTATCACTCCTATTACTTTGCAAAGCTGGCCGAGAAGCTTGCGCCTTACACCAAAAAGTGTACTATCAGCTTTTTAGATTTATACCGCAGTGCTGCCCGTAATATTAAGACGCTTCATGCACGCCAGCTGTCTGAGGAAGAGCAGAGAAGACTGGCAGCTCAGCTGGCAGAAATTGCCGGCGGCTATGGATTAAAGCTGGATACCTGCGCGGAAAGCATTGATTTGCGGCAGTATGGTATTGAGCATGCGCACTGCGTAGATGCGGAGCTTTTTGGTAAATTGCTCAACTGCCCGCTGCAGCTGGCCAAGGATAAAAACCAGCGCCTGGAATGCGGCTGCGTCGAGAGCATCGACATTGGCAGTTATGATACCTGCTGCCACGGCTGCCAGTACTGCTACGCTACCAACAGCGCTGCTAAAGCAGTACAGAATTTTAAGCTGCATGACCCCAAAGCACCGCTTTTGACAGGTACTTTAGGGGCAGAGGATAAGGTGACGGAAAGAAAGATGAAGTCCTGCAGGATGAGTCAGACTGCATTTGATTTTTAGTTATATAAATAATAAAGCGTAAGCCTTGAAGGGCTTACGCTTTTTGTTTGCAGTATTATAAATTGTTTATTTCTTCCCGCAGCTGCTTGAGAAAACGGCAGACGTGGAAGCCATCGCAGACGGCGTGATGTGCCTGGACGGACAGAGGGATGAGGGTGTGCCCGTCCTGCTCCATAAATTTGCCGAAGGTGAAGATGGGCAGCAGGTAGGTGCTGCCTTTAGGCAGGTTAAGGTTAAAGCCGGTAAAGCTTTCCCACGGTACCATGGAAACGGGGAAACTGTTAGGCGGCGTATTTGGCTTGCCTTCAATAGCAAGTGCAGCACCGTATTCTGTCAGGTCGCGTTCATAGGCAGCGGCAAAATCGCTGTAACTGCCTGTAACTTTCGTCCAGATATTGGTAAAGGTTTCCGTTTCAGGCTGAAAAACCGTATAGCAGGGCAGCATTTCGCTGAAAATGCCGGGACGTCCTTCGCTGTCCAAAGCCGTGCGGAACTGGGGAAACTGATTGACGGTGCGGGTCAGCGCGTACAGCAGCGCCGGATACAGGCGCAGGTGCTGCTTTCTGATATGAGTGATGTCGATATTAGTTGTCAAACTGTAGGTACAGGGAATCTCGTGCAGGTAATGCTCAAAAAAAGTGCGGCGGGGCCAGCCTGCCAAATCAATAAGGATAAATTCAGCCATGTTTTCCTCCATTATAATATGCTTGTGAAAGTAAAAAGGACGGCGGCGCCGTCCATAGTGTCAGTATGATCTTTTTCCCAGTTCGGGGTGCGCGCAGGGCTTAAGCTGCAGGCGCTGCACCATGCGGACTGCTTCCTCAAGTGGCAGGTCGGTCGTGCTGCCCTGGCGTTCCATAATGCAGAAGGGGTCTTCGCTGCCTACTTCGCCGCCGGGAAGATAAATATATTCGCTGTTGTCAGTATCGCCAAAGACGATGCCAGCCAAGAGCTGTTCAGCAGTAACTTTGGACATGCAATCACTCCTGTATCAGAACATGCGGCGCTTCCACAGCAGGTAGCCGGCAAAACCGGAAACACAGAGGGCTACGCTCAGTACAATCATAAAGCCGTAGGGGTTTTCAGCAAAGGGAACTTCCACGTTCATGCCCCACAGACCGGAAATCAAAGTAGGAATCGCCAGAATAATGGTAACGGAAGCCAAGAATTTCATGACTAAGTTCAGGTTGTTGCTGATGATGCTGGCGAAAACTTCCATCATGCTGTTTAAAATGTGGCTGTACATTTCAACCATCTCGACAGCCTGTTTGTATTCGATAATAACGTCTTCCAGCAAATCTTCGTCTTCTTCATATAATTTGACGATGTGCTGGGACTGGGTTGCGCTGCGCAGACGCAGCAGCTTTTCCAGAATAATGTAGTTGCCGCGCAAAGAGGTGGAGAAGTAGGTCAGAGATTTTTGCAGATCCAGCAGGTTAAACAGCTCGGAGTTCTGCATGGACTGACGCAGGTGCTGCTCCAATTCGTCGGTGCGGCGGATAATGATACGGATATATTTCAGGTACAAAGTCGCCGATTTATACAGAATCTGGAACAGAAAGCGCGTCTTTTTAAAGGTAGAGAACAAACGGCTGTTGTGAGCCGCAAAGTCTGCCGTAACGGCGTTAGGCTCCAGACATACGGTGACGATGTGATTTTCGGTAATGATAATGCCCAAAGGCAGGGTGTCATAGTCTTTATTGCTGCGCAGAAAAGGAATATCCACGAGGACGAGAATCTGGTCGTCTTCGATTTCGATACGGGATTTTTCTTCTTCGTCCAGTGCGGCGGTGAGAAAATCCATCTGGATATTGGTGGCAGCGGCTATTTCCTGCAGTTCCTCCTCAGAAGGGGCCACAGCGTCTATCCAGCTGCCTTTTTCCAAAGTGCTGATTTCCAGTTCGTCCAGACTGTTATCCGAACTTTTTACAATTTTGTACATCGGTGACTCCTCCTTTCGTCAGGGCAGATACTCAGGGTTTATAAATGCTCAAGGATGGCTTGCGCCAGCTGATCGCCGCAGCTGGTAGGGCGACTGCCGCATTTTACGCCGCGCAGCAGTTCGGCAACTTTCTGGGCTTCCATGCCTTCAACCAGTTTGCCGATGGATTTGAGGTTGCCGGGACAGCCTCCCACAAAGCTGACGTTGTGCAGTTTGCCGTCGATGATATCGAAGCTGATGCTGCGGGAACAGGTTCCGCTGGTTTGATAGGTATACATAACGGCCTCCTTGCTTACTGTTTAGGATTGGTGCATTTGTGCACTCTTTCAATTATAACTTAAAAAATTCGACATGAACAGTCAAAATCCTGTCAGTGGTGCTTTTTTGTAAAAAATTTTGCATATGTTTTACATAAAGAAAGAATTTTAGCAGGATGCTTTCATTTTGCAGCGAATATTGCTATAATGAGGATAATTTATTACCGGATTTGGTAGTATGGTAGCGCCGCAGGAGCGGCAAGGATTTTTGCAGGATTGCAGTATTTTGTAGCATGGAAGTGAGGTAGTTATTTATGTCTGTTCAATTATTTATCGTGTGTCTGTACATTGCTATGCTGTTCGGCATCAGCTTCTGGGTGAAGCGGCGTGCCGACAAGGGCTCGACAGAGTATCTGTTTGCCGGACGCAAGCTGGGTACGGGCCTGATTGCAGTTAATATTACGGGGCTTGCTGTAGGTGCGGCTTCCACCGTAGGTGTAGCGGAAAACGCTTTCAAGGTCGGCATGGCGGCTGGCTGGTATAATGCAGCCTGGGCGGCAGGTGCCATCGTTATGGGTCTGGCAGCGGCAGGCAAGCTGCGTGCCATGCAGGTTTCCACTATCCCGGAATTTTTTGAAAAATACTACGATACCAAGGGCCGCGTTATCAGCGCGGTTGGCCTTGTTATCATTATGTGCGTTATTACTGCTTTGCAGTACCTGGCAGGCGGCGCTATCTTAGCTTCGCTGCTGCCGGATATTTTCAGCTTCCACGGCGGTATGATGATGAGTGCCGTGGTGTTTATTGGTATTACCCTTATCGGCGGTCTGTGGTCCAGCGGCTTGTCCAATATGGTCAGCGTTATTTTAATCTACCTGGGCGTTTTATACTCCTGTCTTACTGCTGTGAGCAAGGCAGGCGGCATGGCAGCTATTACCGCAGCTTTGCCCGATGCGTCCGTGATGCTTGACCCGCTGGGCGGCATTCCCATGGCAGTTATTATTGGCTGGTTCATAGTTATGATTACCCAGGCGATTACGGCGCAGGGACCTGTGCAGATTGCCTGCGGCGCCAGGGATGCCAAGACGGCGCGCAACGGTTTTGTGTTGGGCGGCCTTTTGATTTTCCCTATCGGCTTTTTATGTGCGGTGCTGGGTATTGTGGCGAAGGTGCAGTTCCCCGATATTACCGCTACTATGGCGCTGCCGCAGGTTGTTATGAGCCTGAATCCGGTAGCGGCAGGTGTAACGCTGGCGGCTTTGTGGGCAGCGGATGTTTCCACCGCCTGCACCATTCTTTTAGGTGCCGGTACGCTGTTTTCGCAGGATATTTACAAGCGTTTCATCAATCCGTCCATCAGCGACGATAAATTTGTTAAAATAAACCGTCTGACCATCTTCGTGGTGGGACTTGTTACCCTGTGGTTTGCCTTTAACGCCGCAGGCATCTTAAAAACCATGATTGCCGGTCTGTCCATGACTACGGCGCTGACCTGCGTGTTCCTCTTTACGGTGTTCGCGCCGGGACTGTGCCGCAAGAGCAGTGCTTTCTGGACAACTTTGGCAGGCCTTATCGGTATCGTGGTCTGGGAATTTGTACCGGCGCTGCATGTACTGAGCCATGTTATTTATTTTGAATGGCTGCTGTGCATCGGAGTATTTTTGCTGGTAGCAGTGCTGGATAAGGAAAGAATCAAAGAAGTTATAGTAAGAGAAGAGGAATAAACAGATGCAGGAAGCAAACAGAAGTATGTTCAGCAGTGTTGATATAGGCCGTGCGGCTCTGCGTATCGCTCTTACCGCTACCCGTCAGGAGGAGCTGAAGGTGAAGGAGATTATGGACAAGCAGGGCATCCGCACAACGGCAGTTGATTTCGGCGGCGAGTTTATGCCCTCCGTAGTCAAGATTATTGAGCGTGCCGTAGTAGCTGCCCAGCGTCAGGGCCTGGTAAGCGAAACCCATGTAGGCGCAGGCGCGGTTGCAGGTGCGGCGCATGCTGCTATCGAGCAGGTAATGCGCAAGGCGGCAGGCTTCAACGTAGGCGGCAAAATCGGTCTGGCACGCTGCGGCGAGCATCTGTGCGTCGCTATCTTTATGGGCGTAGGCGTGCTCAATCTTAATGAAATGTGTGTAGGGCTGGCGCATCGTTCGCTGGCCGGTGATGAATAGAAAGTCTGCGTAAAGGAGAAACGTATGAACATTATCGACGTTATCGGCCCGGTGATGATCGGGCCATCCAGTTCCCATACAGCGGGCGCAGTACGGCTGGGGCTTCTGGCTGCCGGTATTTTGGGCTCACGGCCGGCAGTGGCGGAAATCCATCTGCACGGCTCCTTTGCGGAAACCTACCGCGGCCACGGCACCGATATGGCGCTATTGGCAGGACTCATGGGCTGGAAACCGGATGACGAGCGTATTCCCGAAGCGGAAAAATACGCGGCAGAGTGCGGTATGCGCTATGCCTTCCATAAAATTGACTTAGGCAACCTTACCCATCCCAATACGGTACTGTTCCGTCTGACGGATGCGGCAGGCAGCAGCTGCGAGATTATCGGCTCTTCCGTAGGCGGCGGCCAGGTGAAGGTAACCTCCATCGACGGTTTCCCCGTGGAGCTGACAGGCAGACTGCCCGCTATTTTGACGCTGCACGAGGATAAACGTGGCGTAATAGCGCTGGTCAGCAGTACGCTGGCTAACGGCGGCGTCAATATTGCCACCATGCGTCTTTTCCGCAACGACAGAGGCGGCACGGCTTCCATGGTTATCGAATGTGACCAGGATGTACCGCCATGCATCATCAATCTCATCGGCGCGCTGGAGCAGATTCATTCTGTACGCTTTATCGCCGGTGTTTTGTGAGGTAGCCCATGAAAAATGATAAGCTTTCATTAAACAGATGGATTGCCGAGGCTGAAGCAAAAGGACAGTCTTTGCAGGAATATCTGGTGGAATATAATATGCAGCAGCTGGAATGTGACCGCGAGCAGCTTTTAAATAAGATGAAGGAAATGCTGCGTGTCATGCGTCAGTCCATTGAATTTGGCCTGACGGGCGTGCGTTCTCACAGCGGGCTGACAGGCGGCGACGCCAAAAAACTGCAGCAGGCCAAGTCCTGCGATTTGTTAGGCGAGAAAGCGCGTGATGCGGTAATCTTCGCCATGGCCGTAGGCGAATGCAACGCGGCTATGGGACGTATCGTGGCAGCACCGACGGCAGGTGCCAGCGGTGTATTGCCGGGTGTTTTCTTTGCGCTGGAAAAGCATTATAATTTAAGTGAGGAAACGCTGGCTGAAGGTCTGGTCGTGGCAGGCAGTATCGGTCTCGTCATCGGCGACAGGGCTTCACTTGCCGGTGCAACCGGCGGCTGTCAGGCAGAATGCGGCAGCGCTGCAGCTATGGCGGCAGGTGCGGCAACAGCCATGCTGGGAGGTACTCCTGCGCAGGTTGGCACGGCAGCAGCTATTGTTTTCAAAAATATCCTGGGACTGGTATGTGACCCGGTTGCCGGACTGGTAGAGGTGCCCTGCATTAAACGCAACGGCTCCTGTGCTTTGCAGGCGCTGGCTGCGGCAGAGCTTGCTCTCTGCGGCATCGGCAGCTTCATTCCGGCAGACGAGGCCATCGACGCTATGAAGCGCGTCGGTGACGCCCTGCCCTGTGCCCTCAGAGAAACTGCGGGCGGCGGTATGGCTACCACGCCTACGGCGCTGGCCTGGGCGAAAAAATATTTCAGCCAGGATAAAGATAAATAATAAAGGAGAGCGGTAATTATGCAAACAATCAGTACAGAAAGAGCTCCAAAAGCATTAGGTCCTTATTCTCAGGCCGTACTGGCAGGTGCAAACCTGTATATTTCCGGTCAGATTGCTATCAATCCGGAAACCGGCGAAATGGTACAGACCAGCATCGAGGCGGAAACCGAGCAGATTTTCAGCAATATCGAGGCTATTTTGACGGAAGCAGGTTACAGATTTATGAATGTTGCCAAAGTTACCGTCTTTACTACCGATATGGCTTATTTTGACGCTGTAAACAAGGTTTATGCCGGTTATTTTAAAATGGATCCGCCGGCACGTTCCTTTGTACAGGTAGCCGCACTGCCTAAAGGAGCACGCCTGGAAATCGAAGTTGTAGCTGTAAAATAAGAATTTTGAAAAAAATTATAAAAACACTTGACGTACAGGTTACTGTATAGTATAATAACACCTGTCGCCAAGCTATTGAGTTTGGATACAATTTGGTGGCTGTGGTGAAGCGGTTAACACGGCGGATTGTGGCTCCGTTACGCGAGGGTTCGAATCCCTCCAGTCACCCCACCTTGTAACCTGAAATTGGGGCGTAGCCAAGTCGGTAAGGCACGGGACTTTGACTCCCGCATGCGTTGGTTCGAGTCCAGCCGCCCCAGCCAAGTGATCCACTAGCTCAGTCGGTAGAGCACCTGACTTTTAATCAGGGTGTCCCGCGTTCGAGTCGCGGGTGGATCACCAACTTCAAAAAATACCGTCCGTAGGATATGCGGACGGTTTTTTTATATCTGAATACAAGGCGTGTTCTTTCCTTATATAAAGAAGTTAACTGCGCCTCTTTACGAAGCTTTTTAGATTATGGTATAATACACCTATGCGAGTGTGGCGGAACTGGCAGACGCACTAGACTTAGGATCTAGCGCCTTCGGCGTGCAGGTTCGACTCCTGTCACTCGCACCAATGTAAAAATAAAAGCTGTGAGAATTTATCTCACAGCTTTTTTGTCATTATTAAAGCTGTATATGAGATTCGAATATATAAGATGTTAAAGCATATTTTAAAATTATTGTTCTAAAATATACATAGAAAATATTGCGGAGTAAGAACAGATACAGTAAACTATATTTGCTGTGATAAATAAAATTTTATGCTGAGATAGTTAATGATAAAATAGTGAGGTTTAATTATGCAGAGTAAATTATTAAGCAAAAAGGTTTTAAGCAGTATTCTGGCTTTAGGTGCTTTAACTGTCAGCAGTACAGCACTGGCTAACAGTGGTGGCTACGAAGATGGTAATCGTTATGTAGGTTTGTATCCTGATGGCTCTAATGTAGTGATTAATGAGAATATAACTGACATAGTAGTTTATGGCAGCAGAGTTTTTGAAGGTACTGCCAGCAATAATACTGTTACAGTGAGTGCTGATTGCAAAGGGATAGCAGGAGCAAGTGTCGGAACAGGTGATGCTGCAGGTAACAACGTAATTATCAATAATGGAACAACAGGTATTGTTTATGGTGGCAGAGTTGAAGCTGGCAATGCTATAGGCAACAACATTATTATAAATGGCGGAGATGTTTATAGTGCTGTTGGTGCCAGTGTTGACGATGGTATAACCGAAGGTAACAGTGTTACTGTAAATAACGGAATTGTTACTGTTGCTATTGGTGCTTATCTTGATGAAGGGGCTGCTAAAAGTAATAATGTAGTAATTAATGGCGGAGAAGTTTCTACGGCTATTGGCGCTTATATTGCAGAAGGTGATGCGCTGAACAACTATGTTGAAATTAACGGTGTAGAAATTTTCAGTGCTGGTGGTGCCAGTGTCGATAAAGGCAATGCCGAAGGCAACAGTGTAGTTATTAACGCTAATACTAAAATCAGCAGAGTAGCCGGCGCAATAATAGATGAAGGAAATGCTGTAAATAACTATGTTGAGATTAACGGCGGTGAAATTAATAATTCTTATATTTATGGATCCAAAGTTGAAACTGGTAATGCTGAGGGTAATGCAATAGTTATCAATAATGGCGATATTACTGGCAGGATTTATGCGGCCAAGATTGAAAACGGTGATGCTATTAATAATGTGCTTATCATTAATGATGGAACTATAAATGCTGATAATGGAGTAACTAATGGTACTTTTGTTCATGAAGGCAATGCCCGTAATAATGCTGTAGTAATCAACGGTGGTGAGATTCATAGTTCACTAGATGGCGGTATAGTTATGACTTTTGGTAACAGTACCGGAAACAGTGTGGTTATCAATGATGGAAAGATTTTTTCTTACAGTATTACAGGTGGTTATGCAAACAATGGTAATGCTGAGAATAATAATGTAACTATCAACGGTGGAGCGATAACAAATACTCAAAGTATAAAGGGTGGTGTTGTCCTTCAGGGTGATGCTACAGGCAACAGCGTAGTTATTAACGATGGCAAGATAGTCAATGAACAGGATGAGAGAACTGAAATTTATGGTGCCAGCGTTACCAAAGGTAATGCTGAAGGTAATGCTGTTATCATTAATGGTGGTGAAATCTCCTATACAGAAATAGTTGGTGCAAATATCATAACAGGTGATGCGCTGAATAACTATGTTGAGATTAACAGTGGGAAAATAGAATATTCTCCAGTTTATGGAGCTAAAGTTGAAAATGGTAATGCTGAAGGTAATATGGTGGTTATCAACGATGGCTCTACAGGCGATGGTGTGCGTGGTGCTTTAATCACTGGAAAGGGTAATGCCGAAGAAAACACTGTAATCATCAATGGCGGTAGTATTAGCGGAGCAGTTTACGGAGCTGCTATTGAAAGTTATTTGGAAGGAAAAGTAAGCGGTAATGGAGTTATATTAAATGGCGGCAGCGTTGAGAATGGTAGTATATATGGTGCGATGACTGGCAATGGAACAGCAGAAGGCAATTATGTAGTAATTAATACTGTTCAACCCAATTTATATTTGAATGTTTACGGCGGCTATACTGAAAAAGGTGATGCGCTGAATAACTCCGTGGTTATCAATGGCGGAAAAATCACAGGTACTGTTTACGGTGGCTATACTAATAATGGTAAAGCTGAGGGCAATGTAATCACTATCAGCGGCGATGCTGATTTAAGTGGTGCAACGATTATTGCTGGTTTTGAAAATGCTAATAGCAATAAGCTTTTGCTGAGTGATAATACGGCTGGTGAAAATATCATTAGGATTAATGGCTGGAGTGGCAGCATTGCAGGCATCAGCGGTACTGATGTTATTGAAATCAACGGCAGTAAGCTGGCTGATAATGGTATTTTGCATATTACAGGTGGAGGAAAGACTGATTTAAGTGGTACAACTGTTAAAGTCAATTCCATCGCCGGAGGTCAGAATTTAACAACTGGTAGTGAACTTGAAATTATCACAGCAGAAGATAATGTTGATTTAACTGGAATTAAAACCGAAGTTACTGAAGATGGTATACTGGCAGGTGTAACAGGTGCTGCTAGTGGCGAAATAACAACTGACGCTGACGGAAATGTTATCTTTAAGGTCAGCGACGTGCAGCTGCAGAAGCAGACTGCCATCACCACCGAAACAAGAGCGGCTACTGCTGCTATGGTTAACCAGGGCAGTGAGGTTATTGCCGACAGCATCAGCAAATTGCAGTATGAGGAAGCAGGCGTCAGCACTTTTGCCACTATCAGCGGCAATAACAGTAAGTATAAAACCGGCAGTTATGTAGATATTAATGGCTGGAACGGTATTGTGGGCGCAACTAAAACTGTAGAAGCAGGAAGCGGCAAGCTCAGTTATGGCGCTTTCTTTGAAAACGGCAGCGGCAACTACAATACTTATAATGATTTTAGCGGCAATGTTTTGCGCGGCGATGGTAATGCAGTTTATAATGGTGGCGGCCTACTGATGCGCTATGCAAAGAAAAACGGCGTCTATACAGAAGCCTCTGTCCGTGCCGGTTTGGCTAAAAATGAAGTAAGTAATGCGCTGGCAGAAACAAGCGGAAAAACTCACGGTTTTAAAACAGAAAATGCTTACTATGGTGCTCATGTCGGGATTGGTAAGCTGATTAAGCTGGAAAAGGGTAAGAGCTGGGATATTTACGGTAAATATTTCTATACTCGTCATGAAGGTGATAGCGTAACCATTGCTAATGATAGCTTTGATTTTGATGCGATCGACAGCAGTAAACTGCGTCTTGGTGCCCGTTTCAGTGAGCAGCAGGGCGATAAACTTACCAGTTACTACGGACTGGCGTGGGAATATGAATTCAGTGGTGATGTCGGCGGTGCGGCAGCAGGCCACAGGATGTATACTCCGTCCTTAGAGGGTAGTACGGTAATCGGTGAAGTTGGCTTCCGTTATACTCCGGGCAAAGCATCTCCCTGGTATTTTGATGCCAATGTAAAGGGCTACGCAGGTATGCAGCAGGGAATCAGCGGCAGTGTGCAGGCTGTTTACAGTTTTTAAGCTGACAGGCTAAAATATAATATATTGAAGGAAACATACAAAAAGACACAGCAGAGTTAAATCATGCTGTGTCTTTTGCTTTTTAAAATACTTTAGCTTGTCCCTGCAGAGAAATGGTACGGTTGAGATTTTCGATACCGGCGCAGAGCTTATCCAGCCTGCTTTCCATGCGCAGCAGCAGGTACCAGCTCAAAACCATGGGAAAGCCGTAGTCCGCAAGATATGCGCCCAGCTGGTTAAATTCCATAGGCAGCCGTTACTCCAGTACGTCCACCTGGGTAGTACGCAGGCGCGCTTCCACAATTTCGGTCAGACTGCCGCCGGAAGTTTCAAAAACATCCGCGTCGATAACAGCCTGCATAGCCGTGCGGGCAGTTTCCGCATTTACCTCGTCTTTAGGGTCGGTAACTTTGATGATTTTTTTATCGCCTGCTGCGTCTTTAAAAACAAGTTCTAATACTTTTTCCATATTTTACCTCCGATAATGTGTAATAAGATTTTCCAGAAAAGCTTCATTACTGCCCTCCGTTTCCGTCAGCCGTTACATGGATTCTGCCAGTTCGGTCTTTTCGGTAACGGAAATGCTCTGCACGGTCTTTTTCATCAAACTGCCCAGTGCTTCGCCTGCCGCGTACAGCTTATCTGCCGCAGCATCGTCTTTGATGCCGCTGTAGGTGCGCGCTTTGGTCTTGGGAGAGCCGGAAGCGCTCATGCCGTCTTCGATGTTGATGCTGAGACTGCGTTTCAGAATTTCTTCGGTTACTGCCATAATATTCTTCCTCCTTTAAGTGTGCGCCTGTGCGCGGCGCTGTAAATAAAGGGCGCGGTACCAGTTAGCTTTGCCCCGCAGTACCACTCCCCCGGGACGCAGGGCGTCAGTAAGGGGATAATCCGGCAGCAGCAGAAGGTCCCAGCGCATATCGCTGTCGTCGCTGCCGAAACCGTAGCCGTCCATACAGGCGGCTTCGGCGTGCGTGGTTACGGTGCCAAAGTCCACGGTAAAACCCAGTGCCAGCGAGAGTACGGCAACAGCCTGCGCAGTTTTTTCAATCTGCAGTTTAGTAGGCGGCTCAGGGCCAAGATTAACTTTGCCTGCGGCGCTGCAGGTTGCGTTGTACGCGCAGCAGAGGGCGATGCCGATGCTGCCGGTGTTGCGCCGCCAGGTATGACTTTTGCGGCTGGTGAGGGCGGCACAGGTTTTATAAATCTGTCCGTCGCTGTCGATGTTCAGATGGTAGTCGGCAAAAGTCTGTCCGTAATGGCCTGCCGTCCAGTGCAGATAGATGCGGCTGATCCTGCCTTTCGCCGCCGCTCCCAGCTGGTAGAGCTGGCGGAGACTGACAGCTTCTTGGGTATCTGCCATGTTGTATCACGTCCTTTCACTCTTTAAATGGGCGGTAAAGGGCAAAAACAGAACCAGTGTGTAAAAAATTTTTCTTGCGCAGGTTCTTTTTTGCGCCACGCCATGCCATTAGAAGGGTGAGCTTCTTTTTTTCTTTTTCTTTTTTTCTTCGGCGCAGCAGGTCCCTAAACAGGTAATGCGTAAGCATTACCAACCTTGTGCATAAAAGCAGTAAACTTAGTTTAAGTGCTGACTGACAGGAGCTGTGTAAAATACGTTACAGAAAATACCACTCTGTGCAGCTGCAAAAAATCTGTTTTGTGCTGCAGGAGATGTGCATGTTATACTCTAATTAAAGATAATTAAGTAAAGATAAATTTTGTTAATGTACAGGCGAAAGGAAGTGGATGATATGAAGAAAGCGATACTGGCGCAGAAGGTATTAGCCAGCGTACTGGCGATAGGGCTGGGAGGCTTTGTACTGCCCTTGGCGGCGCAGGCTAACAGCGGGTTGAGTGAAGGTACTATAAAAATTGATAGTAATATATTTTATGTGGGCAGCAAAGGCGCTGCTGATAATGTGGTTATTATCGACAGTGATTTGGATCATGGCGTTATTGGCGGCCATGCGGAGAATGGTGATGCTGCAAAGAACAAGGTTACTGTCAGCGGTGGTACGGTAGGAAATGTCTACGGCGGCTATGCGGAAAATGGAAATGCTGTAAAGAACACGGTAAATATCAGCGGAGGTACGGTTACAGGTGTCGTTGTGGGCGGTTATTCTTACTCAGGTTCGGTTAGTGATAATAGTATTACCTTATCGGGTACGGCTGATGTAAGCCAGGCAGAATTGTGGGGGTATTTAGTCTATTCTGCTCATGAAGGACAAACAGACAACAAACTCATCATTAATGGTTGGAGCGGTGAGATAAAGCTTTTACGAAATTTTAATGGAGATGATGGAGGTATTGAGGTTAAGGCGTTGACAGGCGGGCTGGATTTAGCCGCAGGCAAGACAACAGACTTTGTCTTTGTTGAAAATGGTATCCATAACTGCAATAATCTCATAAAAGCAGAAAATATCCAGGCAGGCGTGGCGCTGACAGTCAGCGGTGAGATTGGTAAAGATAATCAAAATATCTATATCAATCCTACCAGCGTCCGTGCCAGCGACCAGACCGCCATCACCACAGAAAGCAGAGCCGCAGCGGCAGCCTTCGTCAATCAGGGCGCGGAAGCTGTGTCTGACAGCATTAACAGCCTGCAGGAAGCAGAAGCGGGCATCAGCACCTTTGCCACTGTAAGCGGCAACAACAGCAAATATGATACGGGCAGCTATGTAGACATCAACGGCTGGAACGGCATCGTCGGCGTTGCCAAGACCAAAGACTTAAACGCAGGCAAATTCAGCTACGGCGCTTTCTTTGAAAACGGCGGCGGTAATTACAATACCTATAACGACTTTAACGGCACTTCCTTCCGCGGCGACGGCAACGTAGTCTACAACGGCGGCGGCCTGCTCATGCGCTGGGAACAGACGAGCGGCGTCTACACCGAAGCATCCCTGCGTGCGGGCACGGCGAAGAACGAAGTAAGCAACGTACTGGAATTTGCAGAGAATAGATATGGCTTCAAGACAGAAAATGCTTACTACGGCGCCCATATCGGCATCGGAAAAATCATCAAGCTGGATAACGGCAAAGCGTGGGACATCTACGGCAAATACTTCCATACTCACCATGAAGGCGACAGCGTAAAAATTGCCAATGACGTATTCGACTTTGATTCCGTAGACAGCGACAAGCTGCGCATCGGCGCGCGTTTCAGCGAGCAGCAGGGCGAAAAGCTTACCAGCTACTACGGACTGGCGTGGGAATATGAATTCAGCGGCGACGCAGGCGGCACGGCCAACCACTATGCTATGTACACTCCGTCATTAGAGGGAAGTACGGTGATTGGCGAAGTGGGCTTCCGCTATACTCCGGGCAAAGCATCTCCGTGGTACTTTGACGCCAACGTCAGAGGCTACGCAGGCATGCAGGAAGGCATCAGCGGCAGCGTACAGGCTGTGTACAGCTTCTAAGTAAAAACAGTAAAAGCACCCAGGACACTGACAGGCAGTGTCTGGGTGCTTTTTGTTTAGTCGTCAGTAAGGGCGCTGCGCAGATGCTGCAGTCCACGTCGGCGATGCTTGAGAATGTTGGCGCAGGTACAGTTGTAACGTTTGCTGAGCAGTCTGGTCGGCTGCTTTTGCAGACAGGAGGCGCTGATAATGGCCTGCTGCAGAGGAGTAAGGGCAGTAAACGCCTGCTGAATGCCCAGCCGCAGGGTAAGGCGCTGCAGCTCATCGTTAGCCTGAGCAAGCTGTTCGGCAATGCTGCCGTCATCCTGCACTTCGCTGGCGCTTTGACGGGCGGCTCTGCTTAACTGGTGCAGCAGCTCGTAATGGATGTGACAGCGAATCAGCCCCGGCAGGTTGATAAAGTCACAGCCGTTATAGCGGCGGATAAAACGCAGAAAGATTTCCCAGGCAATGCTTACGGCATCTTCTCCTAAAACGCGGTAGATACTTTCTCGGCTGCATTCGCGGTAGATAAGGGGACGGAAGGCTTCGCACAGTCTGTCTGTGGCTGCGGCAGAGTTCTGCTGCGCTTGGCAAATAAGCTCCTGAAGCTGGTCAGCAGTAAGCATGGTGTATTTTGCTTTGGTATTAGTGATGGCAAGGACCTCTTTTCCTAAATGTTGGCGGACGTCCGCACTTTGGCGCTGCATGCAACGTCATTATGACAGATAGAAGGTGCAAAATCCAGTATATAGAAATATAATTCCATATAAGTGTAAAAATTCTGAAAATACTGTACAATTATATCTTGTACGCACAAGGAGGGGCTTTATGAAAAAGAATAGATTTACAAGAAAACTGGAAGAGATAGGTCTGTTGATTCAAAATTATCGCCATATCAGAAAATACACGCTGCAAATGCTGTCCAAGCTGACAGGTATCAGCGGGAGATATCTGCATTCAGTAGAAAACGGGAGAGCGAATGTAACGGTGCTGGTACTGTACAAGATTTTTCAGGCCCTTGAGATACCTGAAAGCGAGCTTAGCTGTGTGCTGGCAAGCTGGTAGAAATAGCTGAATTATTGTTTATACGTCAAGTGTATAATTTTCTGATTTATAAATATACCTAAAGCCGGTAAAAAATGATATAATATAAAAAAGGCTTTATTGTAATATTTTCGGAGGATTATGCTGGAAGATTTTTTTATACTGATATTTATTATCGCCCGGCAGCTGCCTATGTCCTGGATACGCGGCTATGTATTCCGCGACCGTCTGCGTTGGAGCAGCCGTGTGTACTGGCTGGCAACCGCTGCAGCCATGCTGGTAGAGTTTGCCGTGTACCTGGCTGATGGCAGACAGATTGGTTTGCCTGCTCTGTATGGTTTTCCGCTTATGTATGTTGCCCTCTTCCTTATCATGGTTAAGGGCATGATGAGAAAGAAGATTATTGTCTGGCTGGCGCTGGATAATTTCTTCGTAGTAGTGCAGACGCTGGTGCTGCTTTTGGTGGACTTGCATGGTGTACCGGGCTTTTGGGCGTCGGATGTGCTGCTGATTGTGCTGTCGGCGCTGCTGTATAAGCGGGTGCGGAGGTTTATCGACCGCAGCAGAGATGCTTTTTTCGAGGTCAGTGTGACGCGCATTACCAACAGCGTCATTATTATCCTGTTTACCAGCCTGCTGGCGCAGATACTGGTGCGCGACTATGACCGCAATGTTATCTGGATGGATTTTCTGCAGCGGGTGCTCTATTGCCTGCCGGTTATCTGGTTTTTGTACCTGTTAGGTGAAATGGTACGCGAAATCAGACTCAGTACGGTAAAAAGCCTGCAGCTGCAGACGCTGGAGCGTGTGCGCCGGGCAGAGGTGAGCCATTATAATTCTATTGTTGAAAACTGGCAGAATCTGCGGCGGCTGCGCCATGACCTGCGTCATTTTACCCTTATGGCAGGCGAATATCTGGACAGCGGCCAGTATGATAAGCTGCGTTCTTTTCTGGGCAAAATGGCTGAGTTCAGTGAGCAGGGTAGCAAAATCGCCCTCAGCGGCAGTAATGTTATTGACGCGCTGGTTGGTCACTGGCAGGCAGAGGGTCAGCGCCAGGGCATAGATATGCGGGTAGTGCTGCCGCAGCAGGAAGTGCGGGCAGACGACGTGTGCATTGCCATCATCGTAGGCAATCTGCTGGAAAATGCTGTTGAGGCAGCTGCCAAAGCGCCGCAGAAAAGATATGTGGATGTGCATATTGCCGTTGCCGGAGGTATGCTGCTGGTGAAGGTTGCCAACAGCTTTGACGGACAGCTGCGCCGGGAAGAAGGCAGGTTCTATTCGTCCAAGCTCGGCTTTGAGCAGCCGGGACTGGGACTGGAAAATGTGCGCTCCATTGTGCAGAAATGCGGCGGTTATCTGGATTTTACTGTCAGTGAGGATGTTTTCAGCGTGTCCGCTGCTATAGCTAACAGGAAGATTTTAGAGGATCTGTAAGCCATGAAGATAGTTATATGTGATGATGTGCTGCAGGAAGTTGCAGCAGCAAAGAATATAATAGAAGAAATTTGCCGCAGCAGGCAGGTACAGGCAGAGGTGCACTGCTTTACTGCGTTGGAAGAATGCCGGGAATATCTGCGGCGCGAGCATGCGGATATTATCGTGCTGGATATTTTTATGGGTTCGTCGCTGGGAACGGATTTTGCCAAAGAACTGCGCGAAAGATACGGCAATAGCTTTTCACTTATCTTTTTGAGCAGCAGCAACGAATTTGCCAGCGAAAGCTACGATGTGCAGGCGGCGTATTATCTGCTGAAGCCCGTAACGCAGGAAAAAATGCTGCGTGCGTTGGAAAAAGGCGGTATCTTTGCTGCCCGCCAGCAAATTACAGTGCCCGTGGGCCGTCATCAGCTGACGCTGAATCTGCGGCAGGTAGTGGCAGTAGAGGTTATCGACAAAAAATGCCATATCCACACGCTGCAGGGTAAATATGAAGCCAGCATCAGTCTCAGCGGTCTGCTGGAGCTTTTGCCGGAGGAGCAGTTCTGGCAGGTGCACAGAAGCTTTGTCATCAATCCGGAGTATGTGGAAGAAGTGCGTGATTTTGACTTTTATATGCGCGGCGGTATGACGGTGCCTATCAGACGCAGCGGCGCTGCTGATATTAAGCGGCGGTATATGCAGTGGCTTTTTGACAGGATGGCAAAATAAATAACAATATATAGGAAGAAATCATAAAGACTGTAGCCAGTTTTTAACTGGCTACAGTCTTTTTTGTAATGTTTAAAACATATTTAATTGTAAATTATTAGTAATAATTATCGATAAGATATATTTGCGACACAAATATAATGTTTGCGAAAGATGTGTGAAAATTGTGAGATAAAAGTGATATTATTAAAGTGCAATAGCAGCAGAATTATCTGCGAAATAAGCATCGAATAAAAAGGTTTTAAGGGAGACTGATATTATGAAACGGAAAAATTTAGAAAAAGCTATAATACTTGGTTTGATGGCTGCCAGCGTCAGCGTGCCGGTATGGGCGGCGGATCAGACAAGTGGTCCTTTATGGGGTGAAGGATGGAATGGAGAAAAGATTGTTGACAATGGTGATAATTTGATTGTTAATGCTGGTAGTAGTGTAGGTATTGGGCCTAAAGGCACTGTAAATGTTATAAATGGTGATTTAACTGTTAATACTACTTATAATGGTATAGAAGCAGGTTACAGTGAAGGTGCGACAGTTGATATTTGGGCTAATAATGTGAGCATTGATGCAGGAGAGAATGGATTGTATGTTGGTGCTGAGGGTGGCTACGGCATAGTGAATATTGGTTCTGATAAAAGAAAGGTTGACGGCCTTACTATTATTGCTAAAGGTCAAGGTATAGACAACAAACTTGGCAGTGTAACAATATATGGATCGGAAAATAGCGTTATCAATATAAGTACAGATTCTAGTCAAGGCATAAAGCCTTATCAGGATGGTATTATAAATGAAAATGGTCAGGTTATTATAGAAGGCGGAAATATTACTGTTTCTGCTGCTAACGGCAATGGCATAAATAATGAATCAGAACAAGTAGATATTGATGCTGTAGGTTTTGTAACGATTACTGCTAATGATAAGGAAAAAACGGATGTAAATTATGCTGGTATCCATAATACGAGTGGTATTACCGAAATTACTGCCGGACAGGGAATTGTAGTTACAGGCAGTAGAGATGGCGTTGTTGCTGAAAGTGGTATTATTCAACTTACTGGTGGAGCATTAAATAAAGTAAATGCTGATGATGATGGTGTAAAAGCTGTCGGCAGTGATTCTAATGTTATATTAAATGCTAAAGAAAATATTATTTCCGTAAATGATGCTAATAATAGGGATTCTGTAAATGGCATATATGCGGATAATGATGGCAAAGTAGATATTACCAGTACTGAAGGTGATTTAAAAGTTACAGTCGAAACTGAAGGAACCTATGCTCATGGCATTAATGTTGGTTCAACAACAAGCAACCAAAAAGGTGGCGATGTATCACTGACAACTTCAAAAGGGGACATAGTGATTGATGTTATTACTGGTGCTCCTGATGTTGGTGCTACTGGACCAAGTGGAGTTTGGGGGATTCAGGTCCAGAAAGAAGGTATTGCAACAATCGATTCTGGAAAAAATGTTATTATTACTGCACAATCACAAGTTGAAGGAAAACAAAATAATATCATGGGCGTAGATGCTCAAAATTCTTCTCGTGTTGATGTTGATGCTGATGGTTATGTATATATTGATTCTAAAGATGAGTTTAAAAGTATGGATTCTGCTAATTATGGCATTAGGGCAAATGAGATAAATTCAACGGGAAATGCATCAGTAATTGATATTACTTCCACAGGTAAAAATGATGATGGATATGGTGTTATTATCAAATCAAGCGGTGCTCAGTCTTATGCGGCATATGCCCAAAATGCTTCTTTCGATATTAATGCTACAAATGCAGGTGATGGCGGAGGAATTTATGTCTATGCAAAAGGTAATAAAACAACAGAAGCTGTACATGTATCTAATACTAACCAAAACAGCAGTGGCAGGTTAGTTGCAGATGGCGATATTGTTTTAAGTGCCTATAATGATGCTGCACAGTATGTTTCGACTGACCATATTGCTGGCATCTTTACCAGTACTTATGGCTTTACGGTAAACACTGAAGTGACAGGTAAAAATATAACTGTGAGTGCTGTAAGTGAAAATGAGAAGAATTTAGCATATGGAATATATGCGGATAATTATGGTAAAGGGAATACAGTTGATGTTACAGGAAATAATATATCTGTAATAGCAGATGGTTATAAGGGCTATTCATATGGTGTTTTATCCACAAACAGTGACGTTGATATTACAGCTGCCGGAAATACAAATATTAGTTCTACTGGTTATGGCGTTTATGCTTGGAATAATACCGGAAGCGATAGCAATAATTCCAACGTGACCATAAGCAGCGCAGGTAATAATACAATTTATGGTTATTCTACAGCTGTTATGTCAAGTGGTGTCAATACCTTATCAGATATAGATTCTACTAATGGAACAAATCTCATTGTATCTGAAGGAACGGCTGTACGTGCTGCTGGCGGTGCAGTTAATTCTGATGCTGCAGTGAATAATTTGATTATAGCAAATACTGGTTTATGGTCAGAAGCTAATGGTACTATTAAGTTAAATGCTGATTTAAATCATATTGCTGCTGATGCGTATGGCATATTTGCTAATAGTGGTAATGTCGGCTTGGACGGAACAGTTAACTTCTTAAATGTTGCTGTTGATGATCAAGGTTATGGCAGCGGACATGCAGTTCAAGCAAGTAGTAAAGCTCAGGTTAACTTAAATGCAACTGCTGGTGATAACATGCTTGCAGGTGTTATTTATGCTAAAGATGCTGGTACTGTTGTAACTTTAGATCATAATATTATAGATGAAAATGGTAATGTGATAAAAAAAGGTAGTGGAAGTAATATTATTCGTTCTTCCGCTCATGGTTCTGAGGCAGAAGGTAGGAATCATGTGGTAGCGGCGCTTTATGCTCAAAATAATGGTACAATTGATATCAAAGCTGGAGAAGATGGAGTAAACTATATTGTTACTGATTTTGAGTTCCAAACTGGAGATGAACATAAGGACGACAGCGAGCGTACTATCTGGGCACAACAGGGCGGTAAAATCAATATTGAAGGTCAAACATATATTTTAGCAAGTAATTCCGGTGAATATACAGATGGTATAAAAGGTAATGCACGCGGTATTGCTATAACTGCTGGTACCGGCGTTATTACAGATAGTGATGGAAATGTTCTGGATGAGTTTAAAGATCCGGAAACCGGAGCTTTAGCATATATTAAAGATGCAGACCGCAGTACAGTAAATCTTGACTATAAAAATAGCGGTGATGGTATTTTGCATAGCTTCATCAAAGGTGACCTTGTTTCCGGTTATGGTGGTCTTATTCAAGTTAACAGCGTAAAGGGCAGCGGACTTGATATGATGGGCAATGCTCTTGCAGCTAATGGCGGTATACTGGAACTTGACCTTGGAACTGGTGGTACCTGGTATGGTCGTGCTGATGATTATGGTGATGCAGGTTATGGCAATGATGCTAAAAATCATGAAAACTTCTATAACCCCGCATTTAGTAATGAAATTATAGAAGGCGGTACTGTAAGTGTTGCTATGGGCGAAGGCTCTAAATGGTACCTTACAGGACAAAGTTGGGTAAGCAGTCTGGATATCAGTGGGGCAAATGGTAATGCTGTAATCAATATGGCTTATGATGGTGATACTCATGGCCTTACAATAGGCAGCTTAAATGGTATAGCAGATGGCAAGAGTGATGCAACTTTTATCATGGCTTTAAATCATGATAATCACGAAGAAAGCGATATGCTTTATGTTAAAAATGCTACCGGTGAATATGATGTAGTAATCAATGATATGATTGACGGCATTGAAAATATTAATGAAAACAATGTATTGCGTTTTGCTACAGTAAAAGGTGGAGCTACATTTGAAAATGTAACTATGAAAGACACCGGTATTTATAACCTGGAATTTGAAGTTGACCATAGCGAATATAATGAGAATAATACAGAAGAAAATAGTGGCTATAATGGAGAACAGGTTGGCACTAATAAGCCTGGTAACGGTAATGTAGAAGACTTCTTTAGAGATGAAAATGAAGAAAACAGCAAGAATAATATTATGTTGTTAGATGAAAATCTTAAGGAAGATCCTGACAGTGTACAGAACTGGTATATTACTAGTGTTAAGGGACAAGATATTTCCGACGGCGGTAAGACCGTAGTAAACATGTCAAAGGTAAACTACAGCAATGCTGTTTACATGGACAGACTCAACAAACGTCTCGGTGAAGCTCGCTACATTAATACTGAGGAAGATCAGGGCATGTGGGTACGCATGCGTCATGACCGCATTGGCAAAGATAACGAATTCCGCATCATGAACACCATGTATGAACTTGGCTATGATGAAAAACAGGAATGCGATAATGGTGAAAGACGTGTCGGCGCAGCTATCGACTACATGGACGGCAGCAGTGAATACACCGGCGTAGGCGGCAGCGGTGACGTAAGCCGTAAAGGCATCTGGCTGTATGATACCTGGCTGGGCGATAAAGGCCATTACAGTGATTTTGTAGCTAAATGGGGACACCTCTCCAATGACTTCACCCTCTACAGAGGCGGCGACAAGATTACCGGCGATTTCAGCAACAATGTATACTCCATCAGCGCTGAATACGGACGCAAAAAAGATATCGGCAACAACTGGTACTTTGAGCCCCAGGTACAGCTGCAATATGCAAGAGTAACCGACGCAAATTACACCACTAGTCAGGGAACCGAAGTAAGCCTGGATGCGATCAACAGCCTGATTGCCCGTGCAGGCTTCAGACTGGGCAAAGACCTTGGCGAGCGCAGCACTGTATACTTCAAGGCAGATGTGCTCCATGAATTCTTAGGCGACCAGGATATCTATGCACATGATAAAACTGGTATCATGGATGTAACCTACGGCAATGAAGGTACCTGGTGCGACATCGGCTTTGGCTTTGCAACAGCAATGAGCAAGACAAGCTATGCATATCTGGATGTAGAAACTTCTCTGGGCAATGATTATGAAGAAACCTATCAAATCAACGCCGGCTTACAGTGGAGCTTCTAAAAATTAAACATATAGTTGTGGTATAGTGTAATGGAAACACCTCTGCTTATTTAAGCAGGTGTGTTTTATCTTTTAAATATTTAAGATAAATAGTATTTAATTACATTAACCGATGTTCACGAAATTAAGAGCATGTTCACGCTGAAAGGATAGTTAATAAAGAATGTTTATGATATTATTAAATAGATGTTAGTGAAAAACTTAATACACATTAAATGGCGTTTAATAAACTAAAGTAAGTGTAAGAAGGGATGAACAGAATGGAAAATCTGGATTTTGTAAAAGTTGGTAATAATATCAAGCTGATGCGTGTACAGCATAATATGAGCCAAATCGAGCTGGCAGGCCTTTTAGGCATTTCTCAAACCCATATGAGCAATATTGAACGCGGCCGCGGTCAGGTAACTCTGTGTCAGGTTAATAAGATTTCTCAAATCTTTAATTGCAGCCTGGATGAAGTTGTCAAAGGTGAGGAAAGCGTCTACAGCAAAAAAGACGACAGCGTTTTGCCGGAGAACATTAATGTGAACGATTTACTTGCTCTGCTCAAGCTGCTGCACAGCCAGAAAAAATAATTTAAAAATTTTTTAAAAAAGCTGTTGACAAAGGTACGGTTGTATAATATAATCAATATCGTTCCTGATACGGAACAGCGCAAATGCGGAAATAGCTCAGTGGTAGAGCACCTCCTTGCCAAGGAGGGGGTCGCGAGTTCGAATCTCGTTTTCCGCTCCAACTGAAATTTTGCCCTACAGACTTTGTCTGTAGGGCTTTTTAGTATTGTCAAGCAAGCCTGGTTGTGATATGATATTATGAGCGATTTATGTCAGCATAAATCTGCCTTGATAGGGAAGGCTGACACTTTAATCCGATATACTATTTTTACCCACATAAATTTAAGGGAGGATTTTATTAATGAACGTAACTGTTGAAAGAGTAGAAAATGAAGCAACTTTGAAAATCACCGCTCCGGCTGCCGTTGTTAACGACGGTTTCAAAAAAGCTGTAGTAAAGATTGCCAATAATGTGAACATCCCGGGCTTCCGTAAAGGCAAAGCTCCCCGCAACATCATCGAAATGCACTACGGCAAAGAAGCTGTAAAACAAGAAGCTTTCGAAATCGTTGCTAACAAAGCTTACAGCGATGCTCTGGACCAGGAAAAACTGATCCCCGTATCTGACCCGAAAGTAGAAGAATCTACTTTTGAAGAAGGCAAAGATATGGAACTGACCATTAAAGTAACCCTGAAACCGGAACCGGAACTGGGCGAATACAAAGGCCTGCATGTAGAAAAAGAAGCTGTTGAAGTAACTGACGAAGCTGTTGAAGACGCTGTAAACGAACTGCGTAAACGCAATGCAAAAATGGTAGCAGCTGAAGATGACGCTGTTATTGAAAAAGGCGACTTCGCTATCATCGACTTTGCTGGTACTGTTGACGGCGAACCGTTCAGCGGCGGCGAAGGCAAAGGCTATCCTCTGGAAGTTGGCTCCAACTCCTTCATCCCCGGCTTTGAAGACCAACTGGTTGGCCTGAAAAAAGGCGACTCCACCGACGTTGAAGTAACCTTCCCGGAAGAATACTTCGTTAAAGAACTGGCTGGCAAAGAAGCTGTATTCAAAGTAAACATTCAAGACGTAAAACGCCGCGAACTGCCGGAACTGACCGACGAATATGTTGCTGCTAACAGCGACTTCAAAACTGTAGACGAACTGCGTGCTAACTACAAAGAACGCATGCAAAAGAGCGCTGAAGAAAACGCTAAAGTTGCTTACGAACGCGCTCTCATCGACCTGGCTGTAGCTAACGCTAAATTCACCGTTCCTGAAATCATGATCGAAGACCGCATCAGCCAAATGGTTGACGAAATGAAAATGAGCCTGGAAAGCCGCAAAATGACCATGGAAATGTACATGCAGTACACTGGCATGGACATGGCTAAAATCCGTGAAAACCAACGTCCTGTTGCTGAAGAAAACGTTAAAACCGACCTGGTACTGGACGCTATTGCTAAAGCTGAAAACATCCAAGTTGACATGGCTGACGTTGATGCTGAAATCGCTGCTATCGCTTCTCAGCATGGCGCTTCCGTTGACGAAGTTAAGAAAATCATCCGCAACAACGGTACCATGGGCCTGCTGCTGGCAAACATCCTGCGCCGCAAAGCAGCTCATGTAGTTATCGACAGCGCAAAATAATAACGTTTCCGGCAGCAAAGGAGTGTGACAAATATGAATTACGTGCCTATCGTTGTTGAACAGTCCAGCCGCGGCGAACGTTCCTATGATATTTATTCCCGCCTTTTAAAAGACCGCATCGTCTTTGTTACCGGGCCCATTGATGACAATATGGCCAATGTTGTCATCGCTCAGTTACTGTTCCTGGAATCCGAGGACCCCGACAAGGATATCCATCTGTATATCAACAGCCCCGGCGGCAGCGTAAGCGCCGGTATGGCTATTTATGATACAATGCAGTATATCAAGCCCGATGTATCTACTATCTGCATGGGTATGGCTGCCAGCATGGCTTCTGTGCTGCTGGCTGCCGGTGCTCCCGGCAAGCGTTTTGCGCTGCCCTATTCCCGTGTAATGATTCATCAGCCGCTGGGCGGTGCCCAGGGGCAGGCTACCGAAATTGAAATCCACGCCCGTGAAATCCTGCGTATCCGCGAGGAGATGAACGGCGTACTGGCTAAGCATACCGGCCAAAGCAAGGAAAAGATTTCCGCTGATACCGAGCGCGATCATTACCTGACCAGCCGTGAGGCTAAGGAATACGGCCTCATCGACGAGGTGCTGGAACGCAGCCGTAAAGCTTAGTAGCTTTAGACTTAAGGAGATTAATAAATATGAATTTTGACGAAGGGCATGATAACAACCTTACCTGCTCTTTCTGCGGCAAGCGTGAAGGCCAGGTGCGCAGGCTGATTGCCGGTCGCGGCGTCTATATCTGCGACGAGTGCATCGAGTTCTGCAAGGAGATGCTGGACGAGGACTACCAGAAAACGCTGGCTGAAAGCATGCCGGCAGCTTCTGATTTGCCCAAGCCAAAAGACATCAAGGCTATTCTGGATGAATACGTCATCGGCCAGGATGAAGCTAAAAAGACTTTGTCTGTTGCCGTATACAATCACTATAAACGTATTAACTACGAGCTGCAGAATCCTGAGGAAAAACGCAGCGTAGAACTGCAGAAGTCCAATATTCTCATGCTGGGACCCACCGGCAGCGGCAAAACTCTGCTGGCGCAGACTCTGGCGAAGATTCTGCAGGTTCCCTTTGCCATCGCCGACGCTACCACGCTGACCGAAGCCGGCTATGTAGGCGAGGACGTAGAGAATATTCTGCTCAAACTGATTCAGAATGCTGATTATGATATTGAAGCTGCACAGCGCGGCATTATCTACATCGACGAAATCGACAAGATTTCCCGCAAGTCAGAGAATGTTTCCATTACCCGCGACGTTTCCGGCGAGGGTGTGCAGCAGGCTCTTTTAAAAATCCTCGAAGGCACTGTTGCCAGTGTACCGCCTAAAGGCGGACGCAAACATCCGCATCAGGAGTTTATCCAGATAGACACTACCAACATCCTGTTTATCTGCGGCGGCGCATTTGCCGGACTGGAAAATATCATCAATGCCCGTATCGGCAAGAAGAACCTGGGCTTTGGCGCGGATATCCGCAAAAAAGAGGAAATTGACAATAATGCAGTATTCAGCAAGGTACTGCCTGAGGATTTGATGAAATTTGGTCTGATCCCGGAATTTGCCGGCCGTCTGCCGGTAGTAGTAACGCTGGATTCACTGGATAAGGCAGCACTGGTGCGCATCCTCAAGGAGCCGCGCAACGCGCTGATTAAGCAGTACCAGCATTTCCTGGCTATGGATGATGTCCAGCTGGAATTTGAGGACGCGGCACTTGACGCTATCGCCGAAGAGGCGCTGAAACGCAATGCCGGTGCCCGCGGACTGCGCGCTATTATCGAAGAGATTATGCGCAATGTGATGTATGACGTGCCTTCCCGCGACGATGTAAAAAGATGCATCGTTACCGAAGCAACCGTGCGTCAGCATGAAGATCCGCAGATGCTTGCGGAATAACAAATAAAGATTAGGGGGAAGGGCATTGCCTTTCTCCCTTTTGTGCTTGTAAAGGAGGAACTGGTTTGTCTGACAATATGATTACTCTGCCGCTGCTGCCGCTGCGCGGAATGCTGATTTTTCCGGGCATGCTGGTAAATCTTGATATCGGCAGGGATAAATCCATCCATGCCGTAGAAAATGCGGCGGGTGCGACCAAGCAGCTGCTTTTGACTACTCAGAAGGACGCGGCTGTGACGGACGTACAGATTGAAGATTTGTACACCTGCGGCGTACTGGCAGAGATTAAGCAGCTGCTCAAGCTGCCTAATGGTGCGGTACGCATCCTGGTGGAAGGTCTGGAGCGTGTACGACTGGATTCCATCACCGTAACCGAAGGCGAGGACGCACAGTTTGTCGGCAGCGGCGAGCTGATTCGTTCCGAGATTAGCGAGGATACGGAAATTGAAGCTCTGCGCCGTATGCTTATCGAAACCTTTGAAAACTGGGTACTGCTGACGAAGAAGGTCAGCAGCGAAGTGCTGCTTTCCTTTAAGGCGCAGCCGGACCCGGGCAGGGTTGCTGATATGATTGCCGGCTATCTGTCCGTAAGTATCGAGGAAAAGCAGCGTCTGCTGGAAGCCTTTGACGTAAAAGAGCGTATGCATTCTTTATACGTGGTGCTCAGCAAAGAGCTGGAAATCGCCGGACTGGAAAAGAATATCGCTGCCGAGGTACGCCGCCAGATTGAAAAAAATCAGCGTGATTACTACCTGCGCGAACAGCTCAAGGCGATTAACAAGGAGCTGGGCGAAGGCGACGAGCTGAAAGCTGAGATTGACGAATATAAAAAGCAGATGGAAGAGCTTAGCCTGCCGGAAGAGGTAAGCAGCAAGATTAACAAAGAGCTGGACCGTCTGTATAAGATGCCGCCGATGGCGGCAGAAAGCGCCGTTATCCGCAGCTACCTGGATGCGCTGCTGGCGCTGCCCTGGGGCAAGTTTACTCAGGATAATTTTGATTTGAAGCATGCAGCTGAGGTGCTGGATAAAGACCATTACGGACTGAAAAAAGTTAAAGAGCGTATTCTGGAATATCTGGCAGTACGCGCTTTAACCCGCGATACCAAAGGGCCGATTCTGTGTCTGGTTGGCCCGCCGGGCGTTGGTAAAACCTCGCTGGCACGCAGCGTTGCCGACGCTATCGGACGCCGCTTTACCCGTATTTCTCTGGGCGGTATCCGTGACGAGGCCGAGATTCGCGGTCATCGCCGTACCTACATCGGCGCCATGCCCGGACGTATTATCCACGGTATGCAAAGCTGCGGCTGCATGAACCCGGTATTTTTGCTGGACGAAGTGGATAAGATGACTTCTGACTTCCGCGGTGATCCTGCTTCTGCTCTCCTGGAAGCACTGGACCCGGAACAGAACGATTCTTTCAGTGACCATTTTATTGAATTCCCCTTTGACTTATCCAATGTATTCTGGATTGTGACGGCCAACACCGTAGAAACCATTCCGCCTGCGCTTTTAGACAGGATGGAGGTTATCTCTCTTTCCAGCTACACTGAGGATGAAAAGGTTAAGATTGCTGAGCTGCACCTGCTGCCGAAAGAACTGAAGCAGCATGGCCTGGCAGACAGACATATTACTTTGAGCGACAGCGCTCTGCGCCGCATTATCCGCGAATATACCCGCGAAGCCGGTGTGCGTAACTTGGAGCGTAAGATTGCTGGTGTCTGCCGCAAAATCGCGCATAAGATTGTTACCGGCAAGAGTGCCGCTGCTAAAATCAGCAGTGCTAATCTGGAAAAATATCTTGGCAAGCCGCTGATTCTGGAAGACGATATCAGCATTGCTTCCGAGGTAGGCTGCTGCACAGGTCTGGCCTGGACCAGTGTGGGCGGCGAGCTGCTCAAGGTAGAGGTACTGGTGTACAAAGGCAAAGGCGGCTTAACGCTGACCGGACAGCTGGGCGATGTAATGAAGGAATCCGCGCAGGCAGGATATACTTACATCCGCAGCCGTGCGGCTGAACTGGGATTGGCAGAAAACTTCTACGAAACAGAAGACCTGCATATCCACCTGCCCGAAGGCGCTATTCCCAAAGACGGCCCTTCTGCCGGTATTACCATGGTAACAGCTATGGTATCGGCACTGACTAAGCGCCGCGTAAAAGGCGGACTTGCCATGACCGGCGAGATTACTCTTTCCGGCAGGGTACTGCCTGTAGGCGGCATTAAGGAAAAGGTGCTGGCAGCACATCGCTACGGCGTAAAAACCGTACTGCTGCCGGAGCGCAATCTGCAGGATCTGGAAGAAATTCCCGATAATGTACGCCGTCAGATGAAATTTATTGCTGTAAAACATATGGATGAAGTGCTGCAACTGGCATTGGAGGAAAAAAATGACTAAAGGCTGCTGGGATATTATCCGTTCCAAATATGTGGCGTCTGCTGTTAAGGCAGAGCAGTATCCGACCCCTGCGCTCATCGAAACGGCTTTCATCGGCCGCAGTAACGTGGGCAAATCCTCACTCATCAACTCTCTGTGCCGCCGTAACGGACTGGCGCGCGTCAGCGCTACTCCGGGCAAGACACAGACTATCAATTTTTACGAGCTGGAAGCCAAACGCGTAGATGAAGGGCTGGACGAAAGAGCCCACTTCTACCTGGTGGACCTGCCCGGTTACGGCTTTGCCCGTACCAACCGCAACAATAAGGAGCAATGGTCCGGCTTCATCAGCAAATATCTGTCCGGCAGTGATAATCTGGCGTTAGTATGCCAGCTTATCGACATCCGGCATAAGCCCATGGACAGCGATCTGGAATGTTATCACTGGCTGCTGGGCTGCGGACTTAAAGTACAGATAGTGCTTACCAAGTCCGACAAGCTGTCCAAAAATGCGGCTATGGCTCAGAAAGCCCTGTTTAAAAGGGAAATGGGCCTGTCCGAAGAGCAGATTATGATTTACAGTTCTTCCCAGCATACTATGCGCGGCGAGCTGATTGCCCGCATTATGAATACGCTGGAAGAATATGCTGAATAGACTGCTGCTGTTTATTACTGCTGCCTGCTTAGGCAGTCTGCTGGTGCGGATGCACCTGCCGATACCGTATCTGCTGGGAGGGATGGTAACGGCAGTGCTGTGCAAGGCCTTTGCTCATAACGTTGCCGTAAGCTGGCCCCGCAGCTGGCGTGCCTGCGGCCTAATGGTAGCAGGCTATGGTATTGGTGCTACTTTCAGCAACGACGCCTGGAACAATTTTCTGGAGGAAATGGCAGGCGTAGTAGAAGCCAATGTTATCGCTATCGCAGTCAGCGTGCTTTTGGCGTGGCTTATGGCCCGCTGGACCAAGGTGAACCTGCAGAGCTGCATTATGGGCATGATGCCCGGCGGCATTACGCTGATGATGCTCTTAACTGAGCAGGATAAGCGTACTGACCCTAATGTGGTCATGGTTATGCAGGTTATCCGCCTTATTGGGGTTATCGTTTCCGTACCGCTTCTGGTTATCACGCTGCTGGATGCTCATATCGTAGGCAGCACGGTGGAGATGCCCAATCATGGCGGTATTCACTGGCTGGTATTTCTGCCGCTTTCCATACTGGGCGGCTACCTGGCCAAAAAGCTGCATCTGCCCACACCTAAATTTTTAGGCACCATCCTGCTGACAGCTGTGTTTTCAATCGTAGCAGGAGATTTGCAGCCCGTGCCCGGCTGGCTTATGGCTCCGGCGCAGGTCAGCATTGGCCTGTACATGGGTATGCTGCTGGACGCGGAAAGAATTGCTAAGACTAAGGCTATTGTGCCGCTGACGATTATCGGCACGGTAATTTTGGTAGCTGTAAGCATTGCCGTAGCTTATCTGCTTTCGGCGCGCTATGGATTCAGCCTGATTACCGCTTTCCTGGCTATGGCTCCCGGCGGTATTGCCGAGATGGCGCTGGCAGGAATGAGTATGGGCGAAGATGTTTCCATCATTCTTACATATCAGCTGGTACGTGTACTGGCTATTAATATCTGTGTGCCGCCGCTGCTGTCATGGTATTTTGGCAGACATACAGCTTCATAAAAAATATCCCCGGACGAAAAAATTTTTTTAGCGTCCGGGTTGTTTTTTGTCTGAAATGCCTTAAAGACAGTCTGGATGCGGCTTATAAGATAATCGGGACAAAATAAGTCCATAGTGGACAAAAACGCCACAACATGCTATACTTTAGCTAAAGTAAAATTTAAGTAAATTTTTTACCGGGAGGGAAAGAAAATGACGTTTGAAAAATTTGTCAAAGCGTTGTATCAGATGAATCTGTACTTTATTCATTAAAATTTTCACGGAGAGGAAACAATGGACAGTAACTGGATAAAGTAAAAGCGCTTACGGCAGAAGGCTTGTAAGCGCTTTTACTTTATTTAGCTGAATGAGTTCATAAAAATTATTTAATAGTACAGTATATCTCAAAAATAAATTTGAGAAATTTATCGCAAAAGTATTGACAACCTTATTGGTACATAGTACAATTAGTACAACAAATCAATATTTCGTACGGAGAGTTATTTGGTGCAATTCCAAAGAGGTCCCGCCGCTGTAACAGGTTTCCTGAATCCAGCAAGACTTTCTGTATAGGCATTTGCTTGACCTGCGAGCGACAGGAAAGATGTTATCACAAAGATTCTGTTTATGTGAGAGTGGCAGAATCCCACATGTTGCATTAACCGTTTCTCGTAAGAGAAACGGTTTTTTTGTTGCAGCAGGCCGAAATATTGATTTCCATTAAGCTGTGCAAACCGGACATTTGCATGACGATCATGATGCTATTCTTATAATAACTGAAAATCCTCTATACGTTAGCGTGCTGCAGGGGTGCAGCAATGCCAATAAAAAAGCAGACAACAGGTGTCTGCTTTTTTATTGGTTTTTTTATATAAATATTTTCTGTACCAGCAGCATATAAAAAATGGTGCTGACGCCGATAGTTACGAGGGCATTGCGCAGTGTAAGCTGCAGTGCAACCAAAAGAGCAATGGCAAGCGCTTCCGGCAGCCCGTGAGTACTGCTTAAAAGCTGTACATCCTTCAATGAATAAACTACCAGCATGCCCATGACGGCAGGGGGCAGCAGTCGTCCTAAAAAAAGCACCAAAGGAGGTGTTTTTTTATGGGCCGGGAAAAGCAGAAAGGGCAGAAAACGCGTTGCCATAGTTCCCAGTACTGCGGCCGCAATGGTGATGAATTCTTGTGTAAGCGTCATGCTTTCTTACCTCCCCGATAGTAAAAGTAGATAAACAGCGCGGCTATCAGCAGCATGGACGGCAGAAGAAACTGCTGCGCTCCGAATATCGCCAGGCAAGCCGCCGAAATCACAAGACCTGCCAGAGCCGACTGATGATTTTCGCTGCTTTGCCACTGACTGACAAAGATAGTAATAAAGAGCGCTGCGAGCACAAAGTCCAGTCCCTTAGTATTAAAGGAAACGCTGCTGCCCAGCAGTCCGCCCAAGGTAGCGCCTGCTACCCAGTACAGCTGATTGAGGGCGGTGACAAAGAGCATGAACCAGCCCTTATCAATACCTGGAGGGATGGCTGCCGAGCAGTTGATGGAGAAAGATTCGTCGCACATGCCAAAAATAAGGTAGGGCTTTTTCCAGCCCAGCCCTTTGAAGCGTTCCAGCATGGAAATGCCGTAGAAAAGGTGGCGGGAGTTAATCATGAGCGCCATGCAGAAGGCACCTACGGGGTCAAAGGCAGAAAGCAGCAAACCTACGGTAACGAATTCCATGGAGCCGGCAAAGATTAACAGGCTCATAAAAAAGGGATACCAGACGGAAAAGCCCTTGCTGACAGTGAGTACGCCATAGGACATGCCCAAAAATAAAAACGCCGCACAGATTGGCAGCGTTAAAGGAAAAGCCGCGGCAAAGGCCGCTTTATATTTATTCATTATAACACCTGCACTTTGTAAAGATAATAATATTCTACAAAGTGCAGTTTTTTTTGTCAAACAGCTTATTTGTGCTCGGCACCGGGACGCAGTTCCGGCGGCAGTACAGGGCAGAGGTCGTGGTGGGTTTCGCTGACGGGGTTGACATGTACCATGCAGTGCTTAACCAGCGGGAAGTTAGCTTCGATAGCGGTATGAACTGTTTCGGCAATGTGATGGGCTGCCAGCAGGGTCAGATCATCTTTAACGCTGATTTCCACATCCACATAGATACGGCTGCCGAACATACGGGTATAAAGGCTGTCCACATGCTCTACGCCGGGAACCTTTTCAATCAGTGCCTCCAGACGGCTGCTGGTTTCAGCATCGCAGCTGCGGTCAACCATCTTGTTCATGGCATCGGCAAATACTTCGTAGGCTGCATATAAAATCATGGCACAGATAACGATACTGGCTACCGGGTCTAAAATAGGATAGCCCATGCGCGCACCAAGGATACCTACAAAGCTGCCCACGGAAGAAAGGGCATCGCTGCGGTGATGCCAGGCATCGGCCATCAGCGCGCCGGAGTTAATTTTATCGGCAGCACGTTTGGTGTACCAGAACATGGCTTCTTTCACTACGATGGAGATTACGGCGGCCCACAGCGCCATCTGTCCGGGGATTACCAGATCAGCAGCATCGGCATACAGCACCTTCTGCACACCGCTGTAACCAATGCCGAGGGCAACCAGCGTCAGCATTACTGCCAGAATAATGGCTGCCACACATTCCAGACGTTCATGGCCGTATTGGTGCTCGTCATCGGAAGCCTTATTGGAAAAGCGCACGCCTGCCATAACGATAAGGGTACTGAAAACGTCGGAAGCGGAGTGGATACCGTCGGAAATCATGGCCGCAGAGTTGGCGACGATGCCGGCTGCCAGCTTGCCCAGTGAAAGTACCAGGTTGGCGATAATACTGTTGACGGACACCACCATGGCTATGCGTTCTTCTTCATTAACAAAATTCATCATAATATATTATCCTCCCAAATCCTCTGCAGGCAAACAAAAACGCCTGCGGAATAGTAGTATACTGTCCCGCAGACGCAGAATGTCTGCTGCCCGTGTGGGCCCGGCTGCTAAAAACCAGCAGGTTTAACGCCTGATCAGATTGTACTGTAGCTAAAATGCAGTGCAAAGAGATTTTTTATATTGAAGTTATTAAGCGTATTGTAAGATTAAGAGCGGCGTTTGTCAAGTATTTCTTAGCGGCGCTCGCGCAGATATTTGAGCGCGCTCTGAGCAGCGATAGCACCGTCATTGGTAGCGGTAACTACCTGACGCAGTACTTTGGCGCACACGTCGCCGGCACCGTAAATACCGGGTACGGAGGTAGACATATCATCTTTAACAGTCATGTAGCCCTGCTTATCGGTAATGCCCAGCTCTTTGACAAAGTCGGTAGCCGGGTCAGCGCCGATATAGGGGAAAATACCGTGCGCCTTGTAAATTTCTTCCTCACCGGTTTGGGTGTTCAGCACGCGCATACCTGCCACATGATTGTTTTCAATGAGTACTTCCTGGGGTGTACGGAAGGGCAGTACCTTGATTTTAGGATTCTGCGCAACTTTTTCCTGAGTGATAAGCTCGGCGCTGTATTTGTCACGGCGGGCCAGAATTGTTATATCAGAAGCAAATTCCGCCAGATAGAGGGATTCTTCAAAGGCAGCGTTGCCGGCACCGACGATGATAACCGGCTTGTTGCGGTAAAAAGCAGCGTCGCAGACTGCGCAGAAGCTGATGCCGCGGCCAATCATTTCCAGCTCGCCGGGGATGTTCAGCGTGCGTTCTACCGTTCCGGTAGCGACGATAACTGCCGGAGCACGGAAGGTTTTGCCGCTGGCGCAGTCAACAGTCTTGATGTCGCCTGCACTGACAGAGGTAACATTTTCATAGAAATAGTCCGTACCCAGTTCCATGGCCTGCTCGTAAATGTCGTAAGCAAGCTGGGAACCGCTGACGTTCTTTTTGCCGGGCCAGTTTTCGATTTCAAAGGTCTTAATCAGCTTGCCGCCGGGAGCGTATGCTTCCAGCACCAGTGTTTTCAGACCGGCACGGCGGGCGTAGATGGCAGCGGTCAGACCGGCAGCGCCGCCGCCGATAATAATGAGGTCATAATCAGCAGGGGGAGCAGCTTCGACTGGCGGCTCGTTGCCCAGCAGTTTTTCCAGACGTGCCTGCAGACGTTCACGGGGCAGGAAACCGGAATAGCGGGAAAGAATCTCACCGTCTTTAATAAAGAAGAGTGTCGGGATAATGGTGATATCCAGTTCTTCGGTAAGAGCAGGCTCTTTATCAATATCAATTTTGACAATGTCGATTTTATCGCCCAGTTCTTTGTCAATGTCTTCCAGTACGTAGCTCAGCATTTTGCAGGGGCCGCACCAGGTGGCGAAAAAATCTGCAAGGAAAGTTTTCTTTTCTGCCAGCATCTGTTTAAATTCAGCAGCGGTAGGATAAATAATAGCCATGTGTTTCACTTCCTTAATATATTTATGAAGATAACGCGACAGACGCGTAAATGTTCTGATACTATTATACAATAAATAATGATTTTTGTTTAGAGGTATTTTATGAAAGATAAAATTTGTATTTAATAAAATAATGGCAGTAAATTTGACAATATGAGAAAAAAATTTTGGCTTTTTTAAGTTTGATTTATTTTTTTATAATATAAGAATGATAAAATCTTAAAAATAAAAGATTTACATAATTATGTATAAATAAAAAATTATCAATATATTGTAATCAGCGTTTTTGCTATACAAATTATATCTGCAAATGTTACAATAAATATGGAAGAGTGAATGATTATGAAAAAAGTAATACTTGTTTCATAATAACGGCTTAACAGATAATAGGAGGTGTTTTTTATGAAAAGAAATTTACAGTACAGTGTAATGATCAGCATTTTAGCCATTGGTATGCTGGGAACTACTGCTGCTTGGGCGGCAAATACTGGTGGAAAAGTAGTTCAAAATGGTATGACATGGGCTTATGCTGGAACAAAAGCTCAGGGCAGTAATGTTCATGTAGACTCTGCGTTAGATTCTAAAGTTACTGAGATTATAGGTGGTTTGTCAGTACAAGGTAACGTAAGTTCTAATACCCTTACTATTGCCGGCAGTAAATTTAGTAAGGTTGATATGATTACCGGCGGAGCGACAATGAGGGGTAGCGCTAATGGTAATACAGTAAATATCACTGGTGGTAATATTGATATGACTGGTTATATTGCTGGTGGTTTAGGCGTTACTAGTGCTACAAATAATAAAGTTAATATCAGTGGCGGCACAATAGAGGGGATTATTTATGGAGGCTATACTCAAACTACTAACCCTAGTACTGTAAGTGGTAATACTATTACAATTAGTGGTGCGGCAAATTTAGAAGAGGCTTATTTAAGTGGCGGCGATAGTTATGATGATACTGTTACGCTTACGAATAATAAGCTTGTTATTGATGGTTGGAGCGGATCTGTAAAAAAAGCAGAAAATTTTAATAGCATAGATTTTAAAAATATACAATGGAAAAATGGTGGGACTGTTCTTAAAATTACTGATCTTGCTAGTAGAGACAGTTTGAAAAATACGAAAATCAATCTTCTCAGTCTTGCGGGTGGTACGAAACCGGCTGTAAATCAAAGTATGTATATTATTAAAAGTGAAGATGAGTTTGGAGATCCTATTCAGTTAGGAATAAATAAAGACAATGTAACGGTAAGCGAAGATTTTAGTGCCGGTGTGGCATTGGTTGGCACAGGAACGGTAAGCGTTACTGATGGTAGTAAACTCAAGTATACTATCACAAACCTTATGCAGAATTCGCAGACGCATTTAGTAGCGCAGAATCATGCGGTAGCAGCGGCCTTTGTCAATCAGGGAACTGACCTTATTTCTGATAGTCTTGATACCTTGAGCCGCGACGATAAATATGGTGTTAAGACTTTTGCTGCAGTACATGGTAACCACAGTAAATATGATGTAAACAGTGACCTTAAAATAAATGGCTGGAGCGGCATTGTTGGTGTTGGTAATGAAAAAGATGTTGGCAATGGTGATTTCAGCTGGGGCGCATTTTTTGAAAATGGCAGTGGTACTTACAGAACATATAATAGTTTCAATGATGACTTCTTCCGCGGCGATGGTAATGTAGTGTACAACGGTGGCGGTGTAGCAGCTCGCTTTGAACAAGATAACGGAGTTTATACAGAAGGCAGTTTGAGAGCCGGCCTGCTGAAAAATGAAATGAAAGATGCCTTGAGAGATGGTGCTGGTAACAGCTATGGTTACAAGTCTGAAAGTACCTATTATGGCGCTCATATCGGAGTAGGTAAAATAATTAGTCTTGATGCAGATAAAGACCTTGATATTTACGGTAAACTCTTCCATACCTATACGGAAGGGGATACTTTTACTGTAGCTGGCGATAAGTTTGATTTGGACGGTATAACCAGTGATAGACTGAGGATTGGTGCAAGACTGACGACTAATAAAGAAAATAAATTCAGTACTTATTACGGCTTAGCGTATGAATATGAATTTAATGGTGATGCTGATATGAGGGTTGAAAATATGAGCACACCGCAGCAAAGCCTGAAGGGAAGCAGCTACATGGCAGAAGTTGGCGTGAACTATCAGCCAAGCAGTGATTCTCCCTGGAGTTTTGATTTAAGTATGCGTGGCTATGCTGGACAGCGTGAAGGTTTCAGTGGTAACGTACAGGCTGTATACAGCTTCTAAAGAATGTAGTATTTTCCAAATTCCATAAAGATATGTGCAAAAGCACTGTGAGAGCTGAAAAGTTTTCACAGTGCTTTTTTGATAAATAAAAACAGTAAAATTAGAAATAAATTTTTTCAAAAAACTATAGATGAATAGTTGTTCATATGTTATAATGTAGCCAAGAAGAACATAAGCAGTTGTATAGAACATATATGAATACTTAGTCATATATTTTGACAGCTGCTAAAAATTTTTAGATATTATATGAATAATTGCTCATATATAATAGGAGGGACAGAAGATGACGGAGAAAAAGCAGCTGCATGATTCCTGTACTTTGCATAAGCATGGACATGAAACTGAACATGGCTGTGAATGTAACCATCAGCATACTTCCTGCTGCGGCGGGCAGCATGCAGAACATCAACATACCTGCTGTGAGGCAGAACATATGGAGGAGGTACGCACGATACTTGCATCAGACGGCGAAGGAGTTTTAACCCGCACCTATCTGCTGCAGGGACTGGGCTGCGCCAACTGCGGTGCCAAAATTGAACGCGCAGTAGGGCAGCTGCCGGAGGTAGAAGCAGCGCTCTTAACCTTTGCTACGAAAAAACTGCAGGTGCAGGTTAAAAGTGGCGCTGATCTTTTAGCAGCAGTGCAGGAGGTCTGCGACAGTATCGAAGAAGGAATATCTGTAGAAGAAAGCGGTACTGCAGCCAAGCAGGCAGGAGCAGCTAAGTCGAAAGGATTGTCCGCCCGTCAGCGCTCACTGGCAGAAATTATCAGCGGCGGCGTGTTGTTTATTGCTGCTGAATGGCTGGGAGTTTTGCCGGAGGCCTATCATTTACCGGCGCTGTTGGTGGCTTACCTTATCTTAGGCCGCAGTATCATCATGGCGGCGGCACGCAGTCTGCTGAAAGGACATGCGTTGAATGAAAACTTTCTCATGACTATTGCAACGCTGGGTGCTTTTGCCATCAACGCCTGGGAAGAAGCTGTTGGCGTTATGCTCTTTTATCGTGTAGGCGAATATTTTGAAGAACTGGCAGTGGAAAAAAGCCGCAGTCAGATTATGGAAGCTGTAGATCTGCGTCCCGAAACAGTGCAGCTGGAAACGGCAGACGGCGTGCGGGAGATTGATGCTGCTGCAGCTAAAGTTGGCGATGTGCTGCTGGTACGCGTAGGCGACCGTATACCACTGGACGGCGTGATTGTAGCAGGAGAAAGCTTGCTGGATACTTCTGCTATTACCGGCGAGCCTGTGCCTATTGCTGTACACAGCGGCGACAGGGTAATGTCCGGCTGCGTGAATACCAGCGGCATGCTCAGACTGAGGGTAGAAAAGGTACTGGCAGAGTCCATGGTGTCCCGTATTTTGGATTCGGTGGAGAAGGCTGCAGCCAGCAAGCCCCATATCGACCGTTTCATTACCAGTTTTGCCCGGGTCTACACTCCTGTAGTAGTTGGTCTTGCAGTGCTGACGGCTATTGTACCGTCACTTGTAACTGGCGAGTGGCAGTACTGGATTTATACGGCGCTGACCTTTCTGGTTATCAGCTGTCCCTGCGCTTTGGTGCTCAGTGTGCCGCTGGCGTTTTTCAGCGGCATCGGTGCGGCTTCCAGACGCGGCATTCTCTTTAAAGGCGGCATCGTTATCGAAGCGTTGAAGAATGTGGCGGCGGTAGTGCTGGATAAGACAGGTACGGTAACAAAGGGTGAATTTGCCGTACAGAAGCTGCTGCCTGCAGAAGGCGTAACGGAAGCAGAACTGCTGCAGCTTTGCGCCGGTGCGGAACAGGCTTCCGTACATCCCATTGCAGTCAGCATTGTGCAGGCAGCGCGCAGCCGTGGTCTGGAACTGCTGCAGCCGGAAAGCTTTCAGGAGGTTGCCGGTGAAGGCTTGGCAGTGCGTATAGGTGCTGACGAGCTTTTATGCGGCAACAGAAAGCTTATGCAGCGTTATGGTGTTGCTGATGTGCCGCAGGCGGAAGCAATTTCCGGCAGTGAGGTGCTGGCTGCCCGCAACGGACAGTATTTGGGACGTATCATTATCAGCGATACTCTAAAGGCAGATGCTGCGGCGGCAGTGAAAAAACTGCAGCAGCAGGGCTTGGCAGTAATTATGCTTACCGGCGACAGCCAGGAGGAAGCAGAGGCGGTAGCTAAGCAGGCAGGTATTAAGGAAGCTCACGGCAGATTACTGCCGCAGGATAAATTTACTCATCTGCAGCAGCTGCGCGAAAAATATGGGCCGGTAATGTTTGTTGGCGACGGCATTAACGATGCACCGGTGCTGGCGGGTGCCGATGTAGGTGCAGCTATGGGCAGCGGTGCGGATGCGGCTATTGAAGCAGCAGACGTGGTATTTATGAAATCAGATATGGGTGCAGTGCCGCAGGCATTGGCTCTGGCGCGCAGCACGGCAGCTATTGCCTGGCAGAACGTAGTTTTCGCTCTGGCAGTGAAGGCAGCTATCATGGCAGCAGGCGCTTTCGGCTACGCTTCCATGTGGGCAGCAGTCTTTGCCGACAGCGGTGTGGCGCTGCTGTGCGTACTCAATTCCATCAGACTTTTATATATGCACAGATAAACCAAAGGCAGTATGACTGAAAGATGTCGTACTGCCTTATTTTATTCAGCCTAAACATACCTGGACGATAAGTAATAAAATACTAACTTTTAAAAAGAGTTAGCGAAAGCTAAAGTTTTCATTGACAAACTAAACAGCGGATGATATATTTTACATGAGTTATCTATTGCTAACTATAAGCTGAAACGCAGGAGGAATATATGAACTTAAATGATGCTGTGGAAGGCAGGGAATATATCATCCAGGCTGTAGATTCCGGCGATGAAGAGGTAGACGCTTTCCTGTTATCGCTGGGCTGTTACAGTGGTGAGCTGGTTACGGTTATCTCTCATCTGCAGGGCGGCTGCATTATCTCCGTCAAGGATGGCAGATATACTATTGACAGAGAACTGGCGGAAACTATTCTTATCTGAAATAAAGGGCTGGTGCAGCCTTTTATTTTTAACCATTGGTTAGCTTATGCTAATTTATAGCTAAATATATAAAGCAGGTGTATGAAGGAGGAAGCAAGCATGAAAATTGCACTGACAGGTAATCCCAACAGCGGCAAGACTACCATGTATAATGCCTTGACCGGCAGACATGAAAGAGTCGGCAACTGGGCAGGCGTTACCGTAGACAAAAGAGAAGCCTATATTGAAAAGAAATACTACGCAGGACCGGAAACACTGACAGCAGTGGATTTGCCGGGCGCCTATTCCATGTCGCCCTTTACTTCGGAAGAAAGCATTACCAGTGCTTATGTGAAAAATGAAGCGCCGGACGTTATCGTCAATATTGTGGACGCAACCAATCTGAGCCGCAGCCTGTTTTTCACTACGCAGCTTTTGGAGCTGGGTATTCCTGTGGTAGTGGCTTTGAATAAGTTCGATATTAATGATAAGAAGGAAACCCGCATCGATGTGGAGGCTTTGTCTGCGAAGCTGGGCTGTCCGGTAATCAAGACAGTGTCTACGGAAGGCAGCGGCTTGAAGGAAGTTGTTAAAACTGCCGCAGCGCAGCTGGGCAAAACGCAGCAGGCACCGTACAGTCAGGGCGAGGTTGATTTGCTGGATAAGGAAGCCGTAACAGAAGCGGACAGAAAGCGCTTTGCCTTTGTCAATAAGATTGTGGCCGCAGTAGAAAGCCGCAAGGTATTGACCAGGGAAAAGAACAGCCAGGACGCTATTGATGCGGTACTGACCAATAAATTTTTAGGCATTCCCATTTTTGCTCTTATCATGTACTTTGTTTTTGATATTTCTCAGGCCAGCTTCGGGCCTATGATTGCCGATGTTTTGGTTGGCTGGATTGAAGGCTTCCAGGAAATGGTTGCCGCTGCAGTTGAAGGCAGCTCGCCGCTGCTGCAGGCGCTTTTAGTGGACGGCATTATCGGCGGTGTAGGTGCAGTTGTAGGTTTTCTGCCGCTGGTAATGGTTATGTATTTTTTGATTGCCCTTCTGGAAGATTGCGGCTATATGGCGCGCGTCAGCGTAGTGCTTGACCCGATTTTCAAAAAAGTAGGTCTTTCCGGCAAGTCCGTCATTCCTTTCGTTATTGCCACCGGCTGCGGCATTCCGGCGATTATGGCCTGCCGTACTATCCGCAACGAACGTGAACGCCGTGCGACTGCCATGCTGGCAACCTTTATGCCCTGCGGCGCCAAGCTGCCGGTTATCGCTCTCTTTACCGGCGTGTTCTTCCAGGACAGCGCCTGGGTTGGTACTTCCATGTACTTTATGGGTATCTTCCTGATCTTTGTCGGCGCGCTGCTTATTAATAGGATTGTGGGCTATAAGAGCAGACGCTCCTTCTTCATTATGGAACTGCCGGAATACAAGTTGCCCAGCATCAAACGCGCTTTTATGGCTATGTGCTCCCGCGGCTGGGCGTACATTGTGAAGGCCAGCACCATCATTTTGCTGTGCAATACTGCCGTGCAGGTAATGCAGACCTTTAACTGGAGCTTTGAAGTAGTGGAAGAAGGCATGGAAGGCACTTCCATACTGGCATCTATCGCGCATCCTTTCGCTTTCCTGCTGATTCCTTTGGGCTTTGGCGTATGGCAGCTGGCAGCGGCAGCCGTTACTGGCTTTATTGCTAAGGAAAATGTCGTAGGTACTTTAGCTGTTGTTTACGGTGTAACTAATTTTATTGATACCGAAGAGCTGGCTCTGGTTGGCGGTGCCGGTGATGTAGCTGCTATGTTTGGTCTTACTTCCGTAGCAGCGCTGGCGTATCTGATGTTCAATCTGTTTACGCCGCCTTGCTTTGCAGCGCTGGGAGCAATGCGTTCTGAGCTTGCCAGCACTAAGTGGCTGCTGGGCGCTATCGGTCTGCAGCTGGGTGTGGGCTATACAGTAGCTTTTGCCGTTTATCAGATTGGCACGCTGCTGTATTACGGTACGCTGGGAGAAGGATTCCTGCCCGGACTGGTGGTTGTTGCAGCTATTGCTGCCTATATTATGCATCTTATCAACAAAACTGACAGAGAGCTGCAGAAGGAATATGCTCTGGGTGCTTCTGCTGCCCGCTAAGTCAGTATCATTAAAGGAGGACAGCAGATGAACGATATTATTGTTGCCGGTGTTATCCTTGCTATTTTGCTGCTGGCGGTACGGTATCTGCACAAGGCGAAGAAAAACGGCGTCAAATGTGTAGGCTGTCCGACAGCGAAAAGCTGCTCTGCAGGATGCAAGGGAAATAGTAAGAAATAGAATTACACCTTTTTTGGTTATTATTTTCTTATTACAGCGATAGCGGACATTGCGGCTTTAAAACTCAGTCCTCGGTCAAATACGTGCCGAGGACTGTTTGTATTTTAGAGAGTATTATGGCCAAACCGCCTGCCGTCTATCGCAATATGATATACATATTAAGTACAAACTGGTTAAAGACAGTTTTAATAAAAGTAAGAAAAAATTGCGTACTTGTTGCCGTAGACGGTGGGTGAGCCGGCAGAAGTCATGTATAAAATGGAGATAGTGTCCGGCACGGTTGCAACCGGGCACGGAGATGATAGGCTCACAGCATCCGCGAAGGTTTGCGAACAAAAGAAGGCGATTTTGGCTACACCTTTTTCGCCTGAAAAAAGGTGTATATATAAATACTTGACATCCTCCTATACTGCTTGCTAATATATAAGGTATAGTAAAATATGGTAAAGGCTATGAAGGGGAGTCTTCCTGGAGGCAGAGCTCAAGAGAAGCGGCGGTTGGTGCAAGCCGTGCAAGGCGTCAGGATCTGTAGCCCCGGAGCAGTCCGGCTGAAACAGCAGTAGGCTGGAACGAGTCGCGCCCGTTACGCGCTTTGAGTGCTTCGCTTTGTGCGGAGAAAATAGGTGGTACCGCGATAATTCGTCCTGTTCGATATGAGCAGGACTTTTTTATTTCAGTTTTGAGGAGGATTTGTAAATGAGTGAAGAACATAACATTCCCAAGGTTTACGACCCTGCTTCTGTAGAGAAGAAATGGTATAAATTCTGGGAAGAACACAGATATTTCCATGCGGAGGTTGAAGAAGGCAAAGATGCATTCAGCATCGTTATCCCGCCTCCGAATATTACCGGTCAGCTGCATATGGGCCATGCTCTGGACAATACCCTGCAGGATATTTTAATCCGCTGGCACCGCATGATGGGCCACAACACCCTGTGGATGCCCGGCTATGACCATGCAGGTCTGGCTACTCAGATTAAAGTAGAAGAAGTAATTAAAAAAGAAGAAGGCAAAACCCGTTATGATCTGGGCCGTGAAGAATTCCTGAAACGCGTATGGCAGTGGAAGGAACAATACGGCGACCGTATCATCAACCAGCTGAAATGCCTGGGCGTTTCCTGCGACTGGGAACGCAAACGCTTTACCATGGATGAAGGCTGCTCCAAAGCTGTACGTGAAGTATTCTGCTCCCTGTACGAAAAAGGCCTCATCTACAAAGGCACCCGTATTACCAACTGGTGCGTAAACTGCAACACCGCTCTCAGCGATATCGAAGTTGAGCATAAAGACGACGCAGGCAGCCTGTGGTATGTACGTTATCCGGTAGTGGAAGAAGAAGGCACTTATCTGACCATTGCTACCACCCGTCCGGAAACCATGCTTGGCGATACTGCTGTTGCCGTTAACCCGGAAGATCCTCGTTACGGACATCTGGTTGGCAAAACTCTGCGCCTGCCTTTAACTGACCGCGTTATTCCTATCATTGCCGACAGCTATGTTGACCTTGAATTTGGTACCGGCGCTGTTAAGATTACTCCGGCTCATGACCCCAACGACTATGAAATGGGTCTGCGTCATAAACTGCCCAGCATCGTTGTTATTGGCATGAACGGTCTGATGACTGAAGAAGCTGGCAAATATGCAGGTCAGGAACGTTATGAATGCCGTAAGAATATTGTCAGCGATTTGAAAGAACAGGGCTACCTGGTAAAAATCGAAGAACATTCTCATGCTGTTGGTCACTGCCAACGCTGCGGCAGCGTAGTAGAACCGCTTGTTTCTACCCAATGGTTTGTAAAAATGGAGCCTTTGGTAAAAGCTGCAGTAGACTGCGTAGAAGACGGCCGTACCCAGTTTGTACCGGAACGCTTCACCAAGACTTATACCGGCTGGATGGAAAACATCCGCGACTGGTGTATTTCCCGTCAAATCTGGTGGGGTCACCGTATTCCTGTATGGTACTGCGATGACTGCGGCGAAATGTCCGCTTCCCGTACTGATTTAACTGTCTGCCCGAAATGCGGCAGCGCTCATATCCATCAGGATGAAGACGCACTGGACACCTGGTTCAGCAGCGCTTTATGGCCGTTCTCCACTATGGGCTGGCCGGATAAGACTCCGCTCCTGAAACAATTCTATCCTACCAGCGTACTGGTAACCGGTTACGATATTATCTTCTTCTGGGTTGCACGTATGCTGATTATGGGTATGGAATTCATGAAAGAAATTCCTTTCGACAAAGTATTCATCCATGGTCTGGTACGCGACAGCCAGGGCCGCAAGATGTCCAAGTCTTTGGGCAACGGCATCGACCCGCTGGAAGTTATTGACCAGTACGGCGCTGATACTCTGCGCTTCATGCTCATTACCGGCAACACTCCGGGCAACGATATGCGTTTCTACTGGGAACGTGTGGAAGCTACCCGTAACTTTGCCAACAAGATCTGGAATGCTTCCCGTTTTGCCCTCATGAATATGGAAGGCTATGACCCGCAAGCTGAACTGGCTCCGTACACTCTGGCAGATAAGTGGATTCTGTCCCGTCTGCAGCACACTGCGCAGTCCGTTACCGATTTGCTGGGCAAATTCGAGCTGGGCGAAGCAGGCCGTCTGATTTACGACTTCATTTGGGGCGAAGTTTGCGACTGGTATATCGAGCTGGCTAAACCCAGACTGTACAATAAAGAAAATGCGGCAGAACGTGCTACTGCACAGCATGTTCTGGCGCAGGTACTTACCTCCGCTATGCAGCTGCTGCATCCTTACATGCCGTTCATCACCGAAGAAATCTATCAATGCCTGCCTCACGAAGCAGAAAGCATCATGATTTCCAAGTGGCCTGAAGCTGACGCTTCCTTAATGGATGACGAAGCAGAACGTCTGATGGGCGCTATCATGGAAAGCATTAAAGCTGTCCGCAACATGCGTGCGGAAGTAAATGTACCGCCCGGAAAGAAAGTTCCCGCTATCATGCTGGCTGCTGCTGATTTGAAAGACGGCATCAAGGCTAACGAAAACTACATCCACCTGATGGGCGCTATCAGCGAACTGACCGTGCTGGATGAAAATGCGGCTAAACCGGAAAATGCTATGGCTGCTGTAGTAAGCGGCATCGAAGTATATCTGCCGCTGGCTGGCCTTATTGACGTAGAAAAAGAAAACCAGCGTCTGAACAAAGAGCTGGCAACTATTGAGAAAGAGCTGGCACGCGTTAACGGCAAGCTGGGCAACGCAGGCTTCCTGGCTAAAGCTCCTGCTGACGTTATCGAAAAAGAAAAAGCAAAAGCAGAAGAACTGAACGCGAAAAAGGCTTCCATCAACGAACGCCTGGCTTATCTGCAAACGTTGTCATAAAGTATAATTATATATAGGGGCTGAATAAATTTTGCTAATAATTTTTGTTGTAGTGTTAGGTTTTATAGCAGTTGTCTTACTGTCGTCAAGTAATGAGAAGACAAATAAAGAAAGTATAAAAGAATATGACATAAATGGCTTTGATAAAATTACTAGAAGAGATAAGGTAGGTAAATACCGTGAGGATTATGGTGAAAAATATAGAGCTCTTCGTAGTAAATGCCGCAATATGAAAAAGCTACATGATCAAAAGATGTATTCGGAATTAGTTGCTTCATCAAGAGCAGTTTGTGAAACTGCTCTTAAGCAATCTTTGTTACATTGGGGTTATGACAATAATGCAGATTTCCTTGTATTGATTAATCATGCTACCTATGCAGGGTTGATTAGTAAAGAAGAACAAAGCAAATTACATTCTTTAAGGATGCATGGTAATCGAGTTATGCATAATGATGAGGAAGTAACACAAAAGATTGCTTTCTTTTGTTATAAAACTGCGGAAGAAATAGTTGAAAAATTATTTGGCTTTTACACTAATGAATAATTTAATTACAACAAAAACTGGAGTGAAAATAATTTTTTTCGCGAGGCACATATGAACTATATTGAAAGTATAAAATATTTGGAGAACCTTGGCAAATTCGGTATCCAGCTGGGCATGGAGCGTATTGAAGGCCTCCTGCGTGAGCTGGGCAACCCGGAACAGAAAATTAAGACTGTGCATGTTACCGGCACCAACGGCAAAGGCTCCGTCAGCAGCATGATTACCAATATCCTGCTGGCAGCAGGCCTCAAGGCAGGCAAGTTTACCTCGCCCCACCTGGTAAAATATAACGAACGTATCAGCGTCAACGGACAGGACATCAGCGACGAGGATTTTGCTATGGCTATCACCGCCGTTAAGGTTGCGGCAGACAGCATCGTTAAAAAAGGCGTGTGCGACCAGCCGACTCAGTTTGAAATTCTTACGGCGGCAGCCTTCCTGCATTTTTATCTGCAGAAGGTAGATTATGCGGTTATCGAAGTAGGCTTAGGCGGTCTGTGGGATTCTACCAACGTTATTACGCCGGTGGTTTCCGTTATTACCAATGTGGCGCTGGACCATACTGACCGCTGCGGCGACACTGTGGCACGTATTGCCATGCAGAAGGCAGGCATCATTAAAGAGAAGGTGCCCCTCGTTACCGCCGCTGAAGGCGAAGAAGCACTTGGCCCCATTGTTACTATGGCGATGTTTAAGGAAGCGCCGGTATATCTGTACGGTAAAGCCTTTTACGGTACCGAGGTAACCAGCTCCATGGAAGGGCAGAAGTTTACCCTGCACGCCGGCGATTACTATCATTCTGATTATGAAATCAAGCTGCCCGGTGAACACCAGATTAAAAATACCAGTGTCGCTGTTGTAGCGGCCAAGCTGGTTTCCAAGCAGGATGAGCGAATTACCGAGCTGGCGCTGCATATCGGTGTAGCCAATACCCTGTGGCCCGGACGTCTGGAACGCATTCATCAAAATCCGGATGTTATTCTGGACGGCGCGCATAACCCGGACGGTGCCAGAGCACTGCGCAAGGCTTTGGATAAATACTATCCCCAGCAGCCGGTACAGTTCGTCTTTGGCATGATGGGCGATAAGGATATGAGCGGTGTTATTAAAGAACTGATTACGGAAAAAGATACCGTACATACGGTGCAGGTAAGCAACGGCAGCCGTGCGGCAACGGCAGAAACACTGGCAGGACTTGCCGGCGGCAATGCTACTGCGGAAAATGATTTGCTGACTGCATATAACAAGGCTGTGGCAGCGGCAGGCGATAGCGGCATTGTCTGTGTGTGCGGCAGTCTGTATCTGGTGGGCGAATTTAAAGCCCTGATGCTGCAGGAGAAGGAGCAATGTCATTAAAAGCATGGGCAGATAAGCTCGATCATTATGTTTATTACCTGCTGCTCTTTACGGTAGCGGTTATCCCACTCAATCAGGCATTTACCGCAGGCTGCGTAGCGATTACCTTTATCTGCGCGCTGCTGGCGTCCTTTGGGACAAAGCGCCGAGAAAACGTGCTGCATCCCTGGCAGCAGGCGCTTTTGTATCTGCTTTTTGCCATTGGCTGGATTTCGCTGCATTTTTCGGCAGATAAATTTCTTTCTTCATTTAATTTTGTCTATGTGGGCGGTCAGTATGCCGCGCTTATCTTCGTGCTCCTGCGTTACGGCTGGCAAAAGCCGCGACCCTTTGCGCAAGCGGCGCCGCCGCAGAATTTATGGCAGCGTTTCAGCAGTTTGCCGCGGCCTGTGCAGCTTATCGCCGCTTTCTTAACGGTTTCGGTACTGGTCAGCAGTATCGGCTTGGCGCAGAAGCTTTTAGGCGTTACGGCAGAGGGCATCTGGGTAGATCCGCAGGAGTTCCCTGAGCTGAAAATAAGGGTATATTCTACTCTGGTTAATCCTAATATTCTGGCAGGGTATTTAGTGCTGGTTATTGCCTACGGCGCGGCGCTGTTCAGTGTATTTAAGGCTAAACGTGTGCGGCTGGCATTGGTCATAACTTCCTTACTGGCGGCTGGCTGCCTGCTTTACACCTATTCCCGCGGCAACTGGCTGGCTTGTGCGGCAGTGCTGTTTACCTTCTGTCTGCTTTTTTATCACAAGGCTTTTCTGCCAGTGCTTGGTGTAGGGGCATTGGGCTTTGCGGTTGGCGGACATGCGGTGTGGCATCGGCTGGGTTCAATTTTAAATGGGCAGGATACCTCCATGGCCCTGCGTATGGCATATCTGCGCAGCACAAAATGGATTATCGAAGAATATCCGTTAGGCGTGGGCTGGTATGGCTATCGCTTTGTCTATCCTACCTATAATTATTATCTGGCAGATACCAGCGTTATCATGTACCACTGTCATAACCTGTTTTTAAACGTGCTGGCAGAATTAGGCTGGCACGGACTTATAGTCTTTCTGGCAGTGTGGGGGATGTTTCTTTACCACGGCTGGAAACTGGCGTTTAATAAAAAAGGCGCGTGGACCACGGCACTGGGACGCGGTTATGTACTGTCCAGTATAGGTATCGCCATCGGCGGACTGACGGACCATGTCTACTTTAATACGCAGATGGGCCTGCTCTTCTGGCTTTTGGGCATCTTGACCATGCTCAGTTATAAGCTGGATAAGTATGAAGTGAAAAGATAATTTACCATATAGCTGTTATATGTTCTAAAATGAAAACAGCCGGACTTTTTGTCCGGCTGTTTTTTATTTTGTCAAAAAATATTTACTTATATTTTATTTGCTGTAAAGATATTTACACAGATAAATATAAAACAAAAACTAAGAATAAGCTGAATAGTGATACTGAGCTGGTTTTTAGCTAAAAGTCACTATGTTGACAGGGAATTTTCAGTATGATAAAATTCCAAAACAAGAATGATTATCATTTGTAAAATCGTTTTGTTAAGTAAGAACATTTGTTAAAAGGAAATCTCATAATCGGGTGCAGTAATGCTTAATAGAGAAATCGGTATAAGCCGATGCTGTCCCGCAGCTGTAATGCTGAGCAAGTCCAAAGATGCCACTGGGAAACTGGGAAGGCTGGAGGAGCAATGAAGCAGAGCCAGAAGAACTGCCCGATTATTTTTATACAATGCCTGCGAAAGACAGTCAGCGTATTGAAGGCGCTTTTTTGTCATGGGCAAAAAGCGTCTTTTGCTTTATTTCGCGGAAAAATCAGTGTCTGAATAAAGAAGCTGCGGCTGCTTTATTTGTACATATAAATTAAACGAGGTGAAGCTTATGAAGAGAAATTTATCAACTAAGATTGCCCTGAGCATTATGCTGGCAGGCGTTTTTACAGGCAGCGCCTGCGTGATGCCGCATCTGCTGCATGCTGAAAAACGTATAACTGACGGTGTTTATGAAGAAGACGTTTTTGACCGTCAGCAAAGCGTGAACAGTAAGGAAAAAGTTTTGCTGTCAGATGCCAGGCTTATTATTGAAGGCGGCGAACTTAAAAGCAAGTTTGACAGTAGTTATCATGAATATGTTAACGGCAATGCTTACGCAGCGCAGCTGCAAAATACCGGTGTGGGAAATGGCGAGCTGCGTAACAATACGCTTTTGCTAAGCGGCGGCAAAATCGAAGGCGAGGGCGTGGCGGCCTGGGGCAGCAGTAAGGGTGACCTTTTGCTGACGGATAATACAGTACAAATGACCGGCGGAAGTGCGGCAGCAGTTTATGCTGCAGAGGCTTTTAATTCCGATGGACGCGAGGTAGTGCTGCAGGGTAACCAGCTGGAAATTAAAGGCACGACGGCAAATAAAGCCGAAATAGGTACAGGAGCAGCGGCGCTGATTAATTACGCCAACGGCGGCAAACTCAAGCTGGTTGATAATAAAACTACCGTCAGCAACGCTTCCGTGGCAAGTCATTTATATGGCGGCAATATTGCTGCTTTTGATAAAAAAGCTGCTGAAGTAACGGCAGAAGGTAATAAAGTTACTCTTACAGATACGCAGACAGAAGGCGCAGTTAATATTTACGGTGCTAACGTGCAGCAGGATAAGAAGCGATTTGAGCATATTTCCGCTAATGGCAACAGTGCAGAGCTCAGCGGCAGAATGCAGGGCACTGCCAATATCGTTTACGGCGCTAAAGTAGCGGAAGCTGTTTCCGGCAGTGCCAATAATAATACAGTAGAAGTAAATGTCAGCGACAAATATGTACTGGACGCAGCTATTGGCGCGCGTATTGACGGCGGCAGCAAGGATGGAGGCAGTGAGCTTGAGGCAAACGGCAATATGGTCAGCGTAAACGGTGGTGTGGACAGAGCAAAAGAACTGCTGATTAAAGGCAGCACTGGCGGCGGCAGTCAGGGTGGTATTACAGGCGGCAGAGTTTATACTGTTACGGACGCTGATGCTGCCAGGGCTAACGGTAATATTGTTACCATTGGTTCTTTTGTCGGTAATGAAAACGGTACCAGCAACTATGGCGGCAGGGTTGACGGTTACGGTACTGCCAAACTGGCAGAGGCTAATGGCAATAAGGTCAGTGTGGGTGCTGATAACAGGCTTTCCGTACTGTACGGCGGTGCAGCAAGCGGTACATCTGCAGTAGCGGACGGCAATCTGCTGACGATTACATCTTCCAGTGTCGGTGGTATTTACGGCGGCTCTGCCAGCGGTACGGAAAAAGTTTCAGCCAGCAACAACAGCATTACCATGAGTAATGACAGAGAAAATATCAGAAGCAGCAGTATTACCGGCGGCAAGGCTAAAGCCACAGGAACAGGTGAAGCGGTTGCTGATAACAATATACTCAGATTGGACGGAACGGAGTTTACGCTGCTGGCAGCGGCAGGCATTGCTGAAAGTGCAGCCGGTAATGCCGCAAGCAGCAGCAACAGACTGTTTATCAGCGGTAAGGCAGATTTTGATGTAGAAGTTTACGGCGGCAAGGCGAGCAGTAATTCGGGTACAGCGGCTGCTGATAAAAACGGCATTGTGATAGAAGGCGGCGACTTTAATCTGCGTAATTTCTCCTTTATTCCCGGAGGATTAAGCGCGGGCGCTGCCAGAAACGGTACGGGAACAGCGACAGCCAAAGATAATTTTATTATCATTAAAGATGGCGATATTACCGCAGGCGGAGAATGGCAAGGCTCAGCTTATCCCAGCTTTATTAATGGCGGACGTGCGATTGCGGAAAGCGGTATGGCCGAAGCCAGCAATAACAGCGTCAGTGTCAGCGGAGGCACAGTTAAGCTTACTAACAGATATGACGCAGCACGCAAGGCTGAGTATACCAGCGATTTATCCGGCGGCCATGCAGAAAGCAGCGGTAAGGTAATTGCTGCCAATAATATGGTAGATATCAGCGGCGGTACCATCATTGGTGATGTCTATGGCGTTTATGCTAAAGGCAACAGTGCTGAAATAAATAATAATACCGTAAATGTGCGCGGCGATGCAGATTTAAGTAAAGCTGCTCTTTATGGTTATAAGGCAGACGTGCCGGATAAAGACGTAAAGGCTGCGAATAATATACTGCATGTAGATGGCTGGCATGGTTCACTGCAGCGGGCAGCAAATTTTGATAAGGTAATACTTGATAATGCGGCTGTCGACAAAGATGGTAAATCAATCCGTATTGAAGCCGCACAGGCTGATGATTTGAAGGATACGCAGGTACGGCTGAACAGTTTGTCGGGCGGACAGGAATGGAGTAAAGATACGGCTATCCGTTTACTGGACAGCGATAAGCAGCTTGGCATAGATAAAGCGGAGTTTAAGGAATATATTCCTGCCGGTGTGGGGCTGTTGGTACGTGGTGAAGCTGATACGTCAGAGGGTGGTTTGAGTTTTAAGGTACAAGAGGTAAAAACCAGTAAGCAGGCTGATAATATTGCTTCTGGCAGAGCAGTTGGGGCAGCGTTTTTAAATCAGGGCGGCGATCTTATTGCGGACAGCTTGAATAAACTGCAGGCAGCAGATGAGGAGGGAGTACAGACCTTTGCTGCTTTGCAGGGTAATCGCAGTAAGTACGATGTTGGTGATATGCAGCTGAACGGCTGGAATAATATCGTCGGTATCGGCAGCAAGGATGAAGATGCCAACAGTACTTATAGCTGGGGTGTATTCTACGAAAATGGTAGCGGTAATTATCATGCTGACAGTCAAATGGATGGGAAAACTTTCCGCAGCGATGGCAGTACAGTCTATAATGGCGGGGGTATTGCCGGACGCTTGCAGCGTGATAATGGTATCTATACCGAAGGAAGCCTGCGGATTGGCAATATGAAAAATGAAGCAGGCAAGGCTTTGTATGATACTGCAGGCAAGGTATACGGCTATAAAACTTCTGGCAGCTATTATGGCGCGCATCTGGGAGTGGGTAAGGTTATCGCTATAGATAAAGATACAGATATTGACGTATATGGTAAATTATTCCATACGCAGCTGGCTGCAGACAGCTTTAACGTTGCAGATGACAGCTTTACTTTCGATAAGCTTACCAGTAACAGGCTGCAGGTGGGAGCTTGTTTGACCAATAGTGGTGATAAGCTTAGTACCTATTACGGACTGGGTTATGAATATGAATTTAATGGTGAAGCAGATCTGCGGGTACAAAATGTAGCTGCGCCAAGGCAAAGTTTGCAGGGAGGTACTGTACTGGCAGAAATCGGTATGAACTACAAACCGAGCAGCGAATCTCCGTGGAGCTTTGACCTCAGGATGCGCGGTTATGTCGGACAGCGTGACGGTTTCAGCAGTAACGTACAGGCAACTTACAGCTTCTAAAACTATAAAATACAAAATCTTCTGTTCTGAACTAAAAACAGCCGGACAAAAAGTCCGGCTGTTTTTATGTCTTATTAATTTTTTCTGATGCGAAAATTACTCTATTAATGTTTTGGTAAGCTTGTAGTGGGTGGGCTGCAGGCCGTTTTGCTGATAAAAGCGATGCGCATCAGTACGCTTACGGTTGCTGGCTACTTCCAGTCCGTAACAGTTTAGCTGCTTGGCTGTCTTGGCAGCCTGTTCCATAAATTTACGTCCCAAGCCTTGGCTGCGGCAGTCAGCAGCAATGATAAACTCCATAATTTCTGCCATGGGGGCGGCGTGGTGCAGCTGCCGTTCAATGCGCAGGTTAAGAAAACCAAGAATTTGACAGTTTTCTTCATATATATAGCTGTAATAGCGTTTATCTTCCAGCTGCTCTAAATAAACGCTTTTAAAGTCTTCGTAGGGCAAAATAGTATTCTCCAGCTGGCAAATCAGCTTATAAATCTGCTCGCAGTCTGCGGCGGTACTAAAACGAAACATAATCTTCCTCCTGTCGCTCATTATAGCATGCAGCAGGCTGGAGAAAGATAAAATACAGGTAAAATCTTTCGGTCGGTTTGTTTTAATAGTTACACTATGTAACACTTAACCAATATCAGCTGCCGGCAGATTTTCTTTTTATTTACATTGACAGTCATAAAAGGTAGAATTAAATTGTAAGATTATTTAGTTTTTTAGGTCAACAAACAGAAGCGATATTTTGATTTTATTTAATGGGTGGGAGAAAATATGAAATTAAAAGATGTAAAGGAATTGCTGCAGGCCAGGGTACTGACCGGCGAAGCTATGCTGGACCGAGAGGTAGAGACCTGCTGCGGCAGTGATTTAATGAGTGATGTTCTTGCGTTTACCAAAAGACGCACCCTGCTGTGCACCGGTCTGACTAATCTGCAGGTTATCCGCACCGCGGATATGACTGATTTATGTGCGCTGATTATCGTGCGCGGCAAAACGCCAGGCAAAGAAATTATCGAAGCGGCAGAAGAAAATGAACTGCCGGTACTGGCAACTAACCATACTTTGTTTGAAGCCTGCGGTATTTTGTATCAGGCAGGTATCAGAGGATGCTCAAAAAAGGAAGATAGTCATGACTGAGAATAAATCTGTAAAAATGGAATTTGAAGTTGCCGGCGGTGATTTCGAGCGTGCCGGTGAAGCTTCGGCAAAAATAAAACGTATGCTGCAGCGCCTGGGTATTGCTGCTGATATTGTGCGCCGTATTGCCATCGGCACCTATGAAGCGGAAATGAATGTCATTATTCACGCCGGCGGCGGCAAGGTAGCGGCAGAGGTCTTTACCGATGCTACGGAGATTACTGTTACTGACGGCGGCCCCGGTATTCCCGATATTGAAAAGGCCCTGCAGGAGGGCTGGTCTACAGCGCCGGAATATGCGCGTCAGATGGGCTTTGGCGCAGGCATGGGTCTGCCGAACATGGTAAAATGCTCGGATAAATTTGATATCCAGTCCGAGGTGGGCGTGGGTACTACTATCCGCATGAGGTTTGAACATATCAGTGAAGATTTATAGAATAAATTATAGAAAGAGGTGATACGATGGCTCCGACAGAATATTTTCATTCGGTAAAATTACAGCGAGATAAATGTCAGGGCTGCGTATCCTGCGTCAAGGTCTGTCCTACGGAGGCTATCCGCGTACGAGCAGGCAAGGCGGAAATTTTAAGCGACCGCTGTGTGGACTGCGGCAGCTGCGCCAGAAAATGTCCCTACCATGCTTACAGTGTAGCAATGGATACGCTGGCAGAGCTGGAAGGTTATGCCTATAATATCGTGCTGCCGGCACCGTCGCTGTATGCGCAGTTTCCGGCTACGGTACCTATGGAGGATATCTGGCAGGGAATGCATACGCTGGGCTTTGATGAGATTTTTGACGTGTCGCTGGCTTCCGAGTATGTGGCGCGTGAGATAGAAACTTATGTAAAAAGTGATGCAGGTGGACGCAGACCGCTTATTTCCTGTACCTGTCCTGCTGTGCTGCGCCTTATCCAGGTTAAGTTCCCAGAACTTATCAAGCAGCTTGTACCTGTTTTGGCACCGGCAGAAGCAGCGGCAATCTATGTGCGCAAAGAAGCGGCTGCCAAGCATAATCTGGCGCCCGAGCAGATCGGCGTCTGGTTTATTTCTCCCTGTCCGTCCAAGGAAAGCAATATACGTCAGTCAGTAGATGTCAAGCAGTCGCAGCTGACGGGCAGCTTCAGTCTGGCTGATATTTACGGCAGACTGCTGAAATGTCTGGGCGGCGAAGGCGAGCTTAACGTGCGTACAGGTACCTCCTACGGTATGGGCTGGGGTGCGTGCGGCGGCGAAGCGGCAGCTGCCGGACTGGAAAACGCTTTAGTCGTAGACGGCATCGACAATGTTTATGAAGTGCTGGAACAGGTTTCCATGAATAAGATGCCTCAGCTGGATTATATTGAGTGCAGCGCCTGTCAGGGAGGCTGCATCGGCGGTATGCTGGCTGCGGAAAACAGATTTGTAGCCTTGAGTAATCTGCAGCATCGTATCCGCAAAATGCGCGAGAATGAACCGGCAGACAGACTGGAAACCATGGCTTCGCATATGCAGCTGGAAGATTTCCCGCAATCGGCAGATTATCGCAAAAAGATTGTACCTCGTCCCATGATGCAGCTGGACGACGATATTATGGAAGCAATGAAAAAATTTGAACGCATGGAAGAAGTGCTGCAGGATCTGCCTGGTCTGGACTGCGGCGCGTGCGGTGCTCCCAGCTGTCAGTGTCTGGCAGAGGATATTGTGCAGGGCAAGGCGCATATAACCGATTGTATTTTCAAGCTGCGCAGCAGCGTGCATAAACTGGCTCAGGGAATGCTGGAACTGGCACGGCAGGTGCCTATCTCCCATGAGCCGGAACCTGTACAGAATTTTGAGGAGGACGAAGAATGAAGGTTAAAGATATTATGGAAGCGCTGCCGGTCAAGCTGCTGACACCGGAAGCTCCTTTGGACGGTGAAGTAGCAGGCGGTTATGCTTCCGATTTGCTGAGCAATGTTATGGGACAGGCTCAGCCCGGTATGGTCTGGGTTACCATGCAGGGCCATCAGAATGTAGCGGCAGTTGCTTCGCTGATTGGTGTGGCAGCAGTTATTGTAGCGGGAGATTCCCCGGTGGCGGAAGATACGCTGAGCAAGGCTGCGCTTAATGAAGTAGTTATTTTCTCTACGGAGCTGTCCGCTTTTGAAACTATCGGACGGCTGTATGAAATGGGAGTGGGCAAATAAAAATGCACAGCATTTTGGCTGATTTTCATATCCATACGCTTTTATCACCCTGTGCAGAAATCGAGATGACGCCGCATCATATTGTGATGCGGGCAGCAGAGTTCGGCATCGGTGCGGTAGCAATTACCGACCATAACGCTTCGGCAAATGCGCTGGCAGCGGTAAAAGCCGGTGAACGCTACGGGGTAAAGGTGTTTCCGGGTATGGAAGTAGAATGTCTGGAAGAAGCTCATATCGTAGTGCTGTTTGATACGCTCAAGCAGCTTAACGCCTGGCAGCAGCTGGTGGACGGCAAAATGAACGGACTGGCAAATAACGCAGAAAAGTTTGGCGGTCAGTTTGTCGTGGATGATGATGATAATTTTATCTGCGAAGAAAAGCGTCTGCTTTTGGCGCCGCTCAAGATGATGGCAGCAGAAGTAGTACGCGAGGCAGAACGCTTGGGAGGCATGAGTATTGCTGCCCATATCGACCGTCCTTCCTACAGTATTGTAGGTCAGCTGGGCTTTATCGAGCCTGACTTTGGTTTTGCGGCAGCGGAGATTTCTGCGGCAGGCTGGCGTGCTTCCAAACAGAGTAAGCTGCAGCGTGTGGCAGGCTATCTGCCTTTCGTTACCGATTCAGACGCTCATAATATTATGGATTTTGTTCAGGGCCCGAAAAATCTGATTACGGTGGAAGAGCTGACTATAGCGGAACTGAAACTGGCATTGACTAGCAGCAGCGGACGCAGCTGGAAAGCAGGCTGCTACGCCGATTTTGAAGATAAATAAGCTATACTAATTTAGATAAAAACAATAAACAGTGTTGAATATATAAATTAAAAATGCTATACTGAATTTAAATCTGTTACAATATTCAGGTAAAGGAGAATCACCATGAGCCTAATCAATCAAAAATGCAGCTGCTGCGGCGGCGAAAACCCTGAAAAAGTTCAGGTGGATGCAATCTTAGCTAAATATGAGGGCAAAAAAGGTTCCCTTATTCCGATTCTGCAGGAAGTGCAGAGCCTGTATAATTATCTGCCCAAGGATGTACTGGAATATGTAGCCGAAAAAACCGGCGTACCTATTTCTGAAATCTACGGCGTAGTTACTTTTTATTCTCTGTTTCATCTTAATCCCCGCGGACGAAACATCATCCGTGTCTGCCAGGGTACTGCCTGCCACGTACGCGGCGGCAAGCTGATCCTGCAGGCTCTGGAAAAAGAACTGGGCATCAAAGCGGGTCATACTACGGAAGACTTACGCTACACGCTGGAAACTGTTGCTTGCATCGGCGCCTGCGGACTTGCACCCGTTATGCAGATTAACGACGATACGCACGGCCGTCTGACTCCGGACAAGCTGCCGGCTATTTTAAAAAGGTATCAGTAAATCATGCGTGAGCTGTCACTGCATATATTGGATTTGGCGCAAAATTCCATTGAGGCCGGAGCTAAAAACCTTGTTATCGCTATTGATGAAAATGAAAACGGCTTTTTCGTTTTCCGCATTGAGGACGACGGCAGGGGCATGAGCCAGGAGCTTTTGCAGCAGGTGCGCGATCCGTTCACTACCACCAGGCTGAGCCGTAAGGTGGGGATGGGTATTCCTTTTATTGACATGGTAACCCAGCAGTGCGGCGGGCATCTGGAGATGACGTCGGAAAAAGGCAGGGGCACTAAGCTGGCAGCTTATTTTGCCGCCGGTAATATAGATATGCCGCCTTTAGGCGATATTGCCGCCAGCATCAGAGTGTTACTGGCAGGAGCGCCGTGGCTGGAGCTTGATTTCAGCTATGCCTGCGATGGACGCAGGCTGGATTTTTCTACCCGTCAGGTGCGGGAGATTCTTGGCGATGCTGCTGATTTTGCCAATCCGGAAATTTCTCTCTGGCTGGAGGAATACTTAAAACAGGAAATTGCCAAAGTAAAAGGTATGGAGGTTCAATAAATGAAAAGCTTGGAAGATTTACATAAACTGCGTGAAAAACTGAAAGCGGACATTAAGCTGCGCAAAGAAGAAGGTACCAAGATTATCGTAGGTATGGGTACCTGCGGTATTGCTGCCGGCGCACGCGAAGTAATGAGCGCTATTTTGGACGAGCTGGCTGTACGCAAGCTGATTAACGTGCAGGTACAGCAGACCGGCTGCATCGGTATGTGCGAGAAGGAAGTGCTGGTCGATGTTATCCGTCCCGGCGAGCCGCGCATTACCTACGGCAAAGTAAAACCCGAGGACGTAAAGAAGATTATTGCCGAGCATGTGGTTAACGGCCGCATCGTGGAAGAACTTGTTGTAGGTAAGCTGGAACAGGAATAATTTTTTGGAGGAGAGAATTATGCAGCATATCAGAGCTCATGTTTTAGTTTGCGGAGGCACTGGCTGTAAATCCGCTGGTTCTAAGGAAATCCAGCTCAGCTTCGCCAAATATCTGGAAGAATTCGGCCTGAAAGACGAGGTTATGCTGGTTGAAACCGGCTGCCATGGCTTCTGTGAACACGGGCCGCTGGTTATCGTCTATCCGGAAGGTACTTTCTACTGCCATGTAAAACCGGAAGATGTTAAAGAAATTGTTGAAAATCATTTATATAAAGGCCGCATTGTAGAACGCCTGCTGTACCGTGAGCCGATGAGCCACGAGCAGGTGCCCAATTATTCTGAAATCGGCTTCTATAAAAAACAGCATCGTATGGTACTTGCCAACTGCGGCGCTATCAATCCGGAAATGATTGAAGAATATATCGCCGTAGGCGGTTATGAAGCGCTGGCAAAAGCTGTTACTACCATGACACCGGAAGAAGTTATCGACGAGGTAAAAAAATCCGGACTGCGCGGACGTGGAGGCGGCGGCTTCCCGACCGGTATGAAATGGCAGTTTGCCAAGAATTCTGTCAGCGATAAAAAATACGTTATCTGCAATGCTGACGAAGGCGACCCGGGCGCATTTATGGACCGCAGCGTTTTAGAGGGCGATCCGCACCGCGTACTGGAAGGCATGGCTATCTGCGGTTATGCTATTGGCGCTGACGAAGGTTATATTTATGTACGTGCTGAATATCCGCTGGCAATCAAACGTCTGCGCAAGGCGATTGAACAGGCTGAAGCTATGGGCCTTCTGGGTGAGAATATTTTCGGCAGCGGCTTTAACTTTACCTTACATATTAAAGAAGGCGCAGGCGCATTCGTCTGCGGTGAAGAAACTGCTCTGATGGCTTCTATCGAAGGCAAGCGCGGCATGCCCCGTCCCCGTCCGCCGTTCCCGGCTGTTTCCGGTCTGTGGGGCAAGCCGACTAACATCAATAATGTAGAAACCTTTGCCAATGTTTCTCAGATTATCGTCAACGGTGCAGACTGGTACTGCCAGTTCGGTACTGAACGATCCAAAGGTACCAAGGTATTTGCTCTTACCGGTAAGATTAACAACACCGGTCTGGCAGAGGTACCAATGGGCATTACCATGCGCGAGATTATTTATGATATCGGCGGTGGTATTACTAACGGTAAGAAATTTAAAGCCGTACAAATCGGCGGTCCGTCCGGCGGCTGTCTGCCGGAATCCATGCTTGACCTGCCGGTAGATTATGACTCTCTGATTGCTGCCGGTGCTATGATGGGCAGCGGCGGTCTGGTTGTTATGGATGAAGACACCTGCATGGTAGATGTAGCGAAATTCTTCCTTAATTTCACCCAGTCCGAATCCTGCGGCAAATGCACTCCGTGCCGCGAAGGTACCAAGCGCATGCTGGAAATCCTGACCCGCATTACTGAAGGTCAGGGCAGAGAAGGCGATATCGAGCTGCTGGAAAGCCTGGCTAAAAATATTAAGGAAACTGCTCTGTGTGGTTTGGGACAGACTGCTCCTAATCCGGTACTGAGTACTTTGAAATATTTCCGCGACGAATATGAAGCGCATATTAAAGAAAAACGCTGTCCGGCAGGCGTATGCGAAAAGCTGGCCAGCTACACTATTACCGATGCCTGCCGCGGCTGCGGTTTGTGCGCACGCAACTGCCCGGTACAGGCAATCAGCGGTAAGATTAAGGAAAAACACGTTATCAATCAGGATATCTGTATTAAATGTGGTGCCTGCATGGCTGCATGTCCGTTTAAGGCCATCACCAAGAGTTAAGGAGGAGCACGGACAATGACTATGGTAAACTTAACTATCAACGGCAAACAAATCCAGGCCGAACAGGGAGCTACCATTCTGGAAGCTGCCCGTGCAGCCGGAGTATATATTCCGACTCTGTGCTACCATCCGGAACTGCGTCCCGAAGGTGCCTGCCGTCTGTGCATGGTAGAAGCATCCGGTGCCCGTACACTGGTTGCTTCCTGCGTATATCCTGTCAGCGAAGGCATGGTTGTTAAAACCAATACAGAAAAAGTACGTGAAGCACGTAAAACCGTGGTGGAACTGCTTTTGGCAAATCACCCTAAAGACTGCCTGTGCTGCCAGAAGAGCGGTGACTGCGAGCTGCAGAAGATTGCCGCAGATCTGGGACTGCGCAAGATTCGTTTTGAAGGAGGCGAAACTAAGGCTCACACTATTGACTGCAGCAATCCGTCTTTGGTACGCGACCAGGAAAAATGCATTCTCTGCGGACGCTGCATCCGCATCTGCCGTGATGTGCAGGGCATGAACGTTTACAGCTTTGCCGGACGCGGCTTCAATACTATTGTATCTACTGCTTTTGAGCATGATTTGAAAGATGCTGCCTGCACCTACTGCGGTCAGTGCGCAAGCGTTTGCCCAACCGGCGCTATCGTAGAAAAGGATGATACCGATCAGGTATGGCGCGCTATCAATGATGAAGATAAAGTAGTTATCGTTCAGACTGCTCCGTCCGTGCGTGTGGCACTGGGCGAAGAGCTGGGCATTCCGGCCGGCAGCATTGTTACCGGCAAGATGGTTGCAGCATTGCGCAGTCTGGGCTTTGACAAGGTATTTGATACTAATTTCTCTGCCGACCTTACTATTATGGAAGAAGGCCACGAATTCCTCGACCGTCTGCAAAACGGCGGCGTACTGCCGATGATTACTTCCTGCAGCCCCGGCTGGGTAAATATGATTGAGCTGAAATATCCTGAGCTGCTGTCGCATCTGTCCACGGCAAAATCTCCGCAGCAGATGTTCGGCGCTGTAGTTAAAACCTATTATGCTGAAAAAGCAGGCATCGATCCGGCAAAAATCGTCAGTGTTTCCGTAATGCCCTGCACAGCCAAGAAGGCTGAGGCACAGCGTGAGGAAATGTGCGACAGCGGTTACCGCGATGTGGATATCGTTATTACCACCCGCGAGCTGGGCCGCATGATTCGTGAAGCAGGTATTGACTTTGCCTCTCTGCCGGAAGAAAATTTTGATTCTCCGCTGGGTATCGGTACTGGTGCCGGCGCTATCTTCGGCAACACCGGCGGCGTTATGGAAGCGGCGCTGCGCACTGTGGCTGACGTAGTAAGCGGGGAGGATCTGCCTAAACTTGAATACGAAGAAGTACGCGGCATGGAAGAAACCCGTGAAGCGACTGTTACCGTTGCAGGCAAAGAAATCAAAGTAGCAGTTGTTAATACTTTAGGCTCCGCCCGCAAGATGCTGGAACGCATCAAAGCAGGTACTGCTGATTATCAGTTTATCGAAGTTATGGCCTGCCCGGGCGGCTGCATTGGCGGCGGCGGACAGCCTGTACCGGTAAATCGTGAGATCAGACAGAAACGCCGTGAGGCTTTGTTTGACTGCGACAGGATGAGTGAATTACGAAAATCACATGAAAATCCAGAAATTAAAGCGCTTTATGATAATTGGCTGGGAAAACCTCTCGGAGAAAAAGCACATCATCTCCTGCACACGCACTATTCTCCTAAAGTACGCTAAAAATACCTGAATATCGACACAAAAACCTCTTTCAAAATTATTTTGAAAGAGGTTTTTTCTTGAAGGTGTAAAGAAAATGCTTGATATGTTACAGTTTTATTGATATTATAATAGACGTCAGAAAGATTGAGATTGTAAAAAAATCTCAAAATTTTTGAAGAAAATGTGAAATAATTTCCGACAATGTGTTATAATTGTGTCAAAAATTAAAAAATATTTTCACAAAATAGCGTTCAGGCAGCAGGAGATTTTTTCCCGATGTCGAATACAAGTAATAGAAAGGGTATGAGTGTGCGGTTGCACCTGATATCCCTTGCATCATGGTAAAATCTTATTTGTAACTTAATCGGCATTATGTGTGGGTTGGCGGCAAATAAGTTTTATTTATAAGGGATTCCCTTACTAACAAGAATGTCCTAATTATAAGGAGGCAGGTAAACATGATCGATATTCAAGATCGCATTTGTGACGTAGTAGCTGGCAAAGTAATGTCCGCTGAAGCTGCTGCAGAATTCGTGAAAGATGGTGACAACGTAGGTACCAGTGGTTTTACTCCGTCTGGTTATCCGAAAGCTGTTCCTCTGGCTCTTGCTGAAAGAGGTAAAAAAGCTCCTTTCAAAATCAACGTATGGACTGGCGCATCCGTAGGTCCTGAAATGGATACCGCTATGACTGAAGCTGGTATCGTTGACCGTCGTATGCCGTATCAAACCAATGGCGATATGCGTAAAGCTATCAACAACGGTACTGTAAAATATACCGACTTGCATCTGAGCCATGTTGCTCAAATGACCCGTTATGGTTTCATGGAAAACCGTCGTGACGTTGATGTTGCAATCGTAGAAGTTTGCAAAATCATCGACCTGGGCGAAGGCAAAGTTGGCCTGATCCCGACCACTTCTATGGGTAACAGCTCTTCCTATGTACAAAGCGCTAAAAAAGTTATCGTAGAAGTTAACACCACTCAACCGGTAGCTCTGGAAGGCATGCATGACTCCTATGTTCCTCTGGATCCCCCGAACCGCAAAGCTATCCCCGTTGAAAAACCGGAAGACATCATCGGCACTCCGTACATTCCGTGCGAAGTTGAAAAAATCGTAGCTGTTGTAGCTTGCGACATCACCGATAAAGTTCGTCCTCTCGGCGCTATCGACGAAGACGCTCAAAAAATGGGCAAAAACTTGGTTGACTTCTTCAAAGCTGAAGTTGCTGCTGGCCGTCTGCCGAAAAACCTGCTGCCGCTGCAATCCGGCGTAGGTTCTGTTGCTAACGCTGTTATCAACGGCCTCGTAAACTCCGACTTCGAAGACCTCACCGTTTACACCGAAGTTATCCAAGACGGTATGTTCGACCTGATCGACGCTGGCAAACTCCGCGTTTGCTCCGGTACCGCTCTGAGCCCGTCTCCTGACTGCCTCAAAAAATTCTATGACAATGTAGAAAAATACAAAAAATACATCATCCTGCGTCCGCAAGAAGTTGCTAACAGCCCGGAAGTTGCTCGTCGTATCGGCGTAATCGCTATGAACACCGCTATCGAAGTTGATATCTATGGTAACGTTAACTCCACTCATATCTGCGGCACCAAACTGATGAACGGTATCGGCGGCAGCGGCGACTATGCTCGTAACGGCTTCCTGACCGTATTCTTCACCACTTCTCTGGCTAAAGGCGGCAAAATCAGCTCCGTTGTTCCGTTCTGCAGCCATGTTGACCACACTGAACATGACGTTGACGTTATCGTTTCCGAACGCGGCGTAGCTGACCTCCGTGGTCTGTCCCCGAAAGAACGCGCTCTGGTTATCATCGACAAGATTGCTAACCCGAAATATCAACCGATGCTCCTCGACTACTTCCACAGAGCATGCGAAGCTTGCGGCAACAGCCAAACTCCGCACATCCTCTCCGAAGCATTCGATTTCCATACCCGTTTCAACGAAACCGGTACCATGGAAAAATAATTCAAAAACACTTGAGAAGTTTTTGAAAATAGGTTAAACTATGTAATGTATTTGCCTGCGGATGCAAGTTCCGCAGGCAGATATAAATAAATTGTTGACGAAGCCTCTGGCTTTGCCATATACCGTCTACGACGGACACTCTCACCATTATTTCGGATCCGTCCAATCCGAAATGTGCACAACAAATATTTAAGGAGGATTTGAGAATGGCATTTGAACAAATTAAAGCTGGTTTTGACAAGTACATGGCTGACGTAGAAGCTAAACTTGAAAAAGCCCCTGAACGTGCAAACCTTGCACCTAACAGACTGTACACCCCGATGGATCTTGGTGAAAACTTCGACTACATGGAAAAACTGGGCTTCCCTGGTGAATATCCTTACACCCGTGGCGTACAACCCACCATGTATCGTGGCCGTTTCTGGACCATGCGTATGTATGCTGGTTTCTCCACTGCTGAAGAATCCAACAAACGTTATCGTTACCTGTTAGCTAACGGCGGCAGCGGTCTGTCCTGCGCATTCGACCTTCCGACCCAAATCGGTTATGACTCCACTGACCCGATGTCCGAAGGCGAAGTTGGTAAAGTAGGCGTTGCTATCGACTCCCTGGCTGATATGGAAATCCTGTTCGACGGCATCCAACTCGACAAAGTTTCCACTTCCATGACCATCAACGCTCCTGCTTCCGTACTGCTGGCTATGTACATCGCAGTTGCTGAAAAACAAGGCGTTTCCGCTGACAAACTCCGCGGCACCATCCAAAACGATATCCTGAAAGAATACGCAGCTCGCGGCACCTACATTTTCCCGCCGAAACCGTCCATGCGTTTGATTACCAACATTTTTGAATATTGCTCCAAAAATGTTCCGCTGTGGAACACCATCTCCATTTCCGGTTACCATATCCGTGAAGCTGGTTCCACCGCTTCTCAAGAAATCGCATTCACCATTGCTGACGGTATCGCTTATGTAGAAGCTGCTATCAAAGCTGGTCTGGACGTTGACGCTTTCGCTGGCCGTCTGTCCTTCTTCTGGAATGCTCACAACAACGTACTCGAAGAAGTTGCTAAATTCCGCGCTTCCCGTCGTGTATGGGCTAAAGTTATGAAAGAACGTTTCGGCGCTAAAAAACCGAAATCCATGATGCTGCGTGTACACACCCAAACTGCAGGCTCCATGCTGACTGCTCAACAACCGAACAACAACATCGTTCGTGTTGCTCTGCAAACTGCAGCTGCTGTAATGGGCGGTACTCAATCCCTCCACACCAACTCCAAAGACGAAGCATTGGCTCTGCCGACCACTGAATCCGTAACCATCGCTCTGCGTACTCAACAAATCGTTGCTTACGAATCCGGCCTGGCTGACACCATTGACCCGTTGGGTGGTTCCTACTATGTAGAAGCTTTGACCGACAAGATCGAAGCTGAAGCTTGGGAATACATCAAGAAAATTGACGAAATCGGTGGCGCTCCTGAAGCAATCGCTAAAGGCTACATCCAAAAAGAAATCCAAGATTCCGCTTACAAATGGCAAATGGAAATCGAAAAAGGCGACCGTATCATCGTTGGTGTTAACAAATTCCAACAAGAAGAAGAAGCTCCGAAAAACCTGCTCCGCGTAGACGGTTCTGTAGGTCAACTTCAAGCTAAGAAAATCGCTGATCTGAAAGCTCGTCGTGACAATGCTAAAGTTGAAGAAACTCTGGCTGCACTGAAAGCTGCTTGCGCTGACGAATCTGTAAACCTGATGCCTTACATCCTGGACGCAGTTCGTGCATATGCAACCGAAGGCGAAATCTGCGGCGTTATGAGAGAAGTATTCGGTGAATACCAACCTCATACCACTCTTTAATTTGTAAACATCTGACAATTATACGGAGGTAACTTATAATGGCTAACGTTAAAGTTTTAGTTGCTAAACCGGGTCTTGATGGTCATGACCGCGGTGCAAAAGTTGTAGCTCGTGCATTGCGCGACGCTGGTTTTGAAGTAATCTACACCGGTATCCGTCTGACCCCGGAACAAATCGCTGAAGCAGCTCTGCAAGACGACGTAAATGTTGTTGCTCTGTCCCTGCTCTCCGGCGCTCACAACACCCTTTTCCCGAAAGTAGTAGAACTGCTGAAAGAAAAAGGCCTGACCGACGTTCTGGTAATCGGCGGCGGCGTTATTCCTGACGCTGACATCCCCGGCCTGAAAGCTGCTGGCATTGCTGAAGTATTCACTCCTGGCACCCCGACCAGCAAAATTGTTGACTTCATCAACGCTAACGTTAAATAATTTGATCGTTTTTTCTGCAGGCCGGGCTTGTCCCGGCTTGCACTATAAAAATAATCCGATCAGACAAGGCGGTGTGAATTTTGAAGATTGTAGAAGATTTATTGAATCATTCTCGTCTTGCATTATCTAAAGCAATTACTGCTGTTGAAAATGAATATGACGATGCTGTCAAAATCATGACAGAAATCTACCCGCATACGGGTAATGCGTATGTAATTGGTATCACTGGCCCTCCGGGTGCTGGTAAAAGTACTCTGACTGATAAACTTGCAAAAGAATACCGTAAACGCGGTAAAACTGTCGGAATTGTAGCAATTGACCCTACAAGTCCGTATTCCGGCGGCGCTATCCTTGGCGACCGTATCAGAATGATGGATCTTACTGCCGATGAAGGAATCTTTGTTCGTTCCATGGCAACGCGTGGCAGCCTTGGCGGCCTGTCTCAAAAAGCAGGCGATGCTGTAAAACTTATGGATGCTTTCGGCATGGATGTAATCATCGTCGAAACCGTTGGCGTAGGTCAGTCTGAGGTTGATATTGTTAAAACCGCTGACACCACCATGGTTGTTGTAATTCCCGGTATGGGCGACGATATCCAAGCAATCAAAGCAGGTATACTTGAAATCGGTGACCTCTTTACGATTAACAAAGCAGATCGTGAAGGAACTGACAAGCTCAACATTGAGATTGAAATGATGTTAGAATTGAATCCCGAACATGTTGGCTGGCGTCCTCCGATCAACAGGACCATTGCTAGCAAGGGTGAAGGTATAGAAGCTGTTGTTGACTCCATTGAAGCTCATAAAGCTTATTTGGTAGAAACAGGCAAACTTAGCGAGATCCGTAAGGCTCGTATTAAAAACGAAGTTACTGCGATGCTTAATGATCGCGTAAATCGTTACATCGACAAAAACGTAATTTCAACTGACGATTTTGACCAACTTGTTGTTAAGATGCAAAACCGTGACATTGAACCGTATTCTGTCGTTGATGATATTGTTGGTAAAGTTTTAAAATAAATAAAACACCAAAATTTGATTCTTTAGGAGGAATTTATTATGGCATTCAAAACTATTTGTGTTGACCATGTAGGTATTGCTTGCGCTGACCTGGACGCAGCAACCAAAATTTACACCGAGGTTCTTGGTCTCCAAGTAACCAACCGTGAAGAAGTTAAAGAACAAGGCGTTGCAACCGTATTCATTCCCTGCGGCGAAACCCTGCTCGAACTCCTCGTTGATATCACCGAAAACAATGATGGCCCGATCGGCAAATACATCGCTAAAAACGGCCCTGGCATCCAACATATCGCTCTGCGCGTAGATGACATCAAAGCTGCTATCGCTGATATGGAAGCTGCTGGCGTTAAAATGATCGACAAAGTAGCTCGTAACGGTGCTGGCAACATGAAAATTGCTTTCGTTCATCCGAAATCTGCTGGCCTGCTGCTTGAACTCTGCCAACCGGCTGAAACCTACGTTGACTAATTTATAGTTAGCCTTTGTAGGCTTGTAGTAATATTCTTATTACTCTGATACATCATATTGAAGCCGTACATGAGATGCGGCTTCAATATATGTATATAAATTTTGTTCTCCCAATAATGATGGAGGTGTAAGATTTTGTCTACTCAAGAAAAAATTGAGAAAATGCTCAAAAAGTCCGAAGTAATTCTGGCTGCTGGCGGTGAAAAACGCGTAGCAAAACAACACGAATCCGGTAAAATGACCGCTCGTGAAAGAATTGCTGCACTCCTCGACGAAGGTTCCTTCGTAGAACTGGATCGTTTCGTTCGTCATCGTTGCACCAACTTCGGTCAAGAAAAGAAAGAACTTCCGGGTGAAGGCGTAACTACCGGTTACGGTACTGTTGACGGCCGTCTTGTTTATGTATTCGCACAAGACTTCACCGTTGAAGGTGGTTCTCTTGGCGAAATGCACGCTGCAAAAATCGTTAAAGTTCAACGCCTGGCTCTGAAAATGGGTGCTCCGCTCGTTGGCCTGAACGATTCCGGCGGTGCTCGTATCCAAGAAGCTATCGACGCTTTGGCTGGTTATGGTAAGATCTTCTTCGAAAACACCATTGCTTCCGGTGTTGTTCCTCAGATCTCCGCTATCATGGGTCCTTCCGCTGGCGGCGCTGTATACAGCCCGGCACTGACCGACTTCATCTACATGGTAAAGAACACTTCCAAAATGTTCATTACCGGTCCTGCAGTAGTTAAATCCGTTACCGGTGAAGATGTAACCCAAGAACAACTGGGTGGCGCTATGACCCACAACAGCACTTCTGGTTGCGCTAACTTCGCTGCTGAAAACGACGAAGACTGCCTGCAACAAATCCGTTACCTGCTTTCCTTCCTGCCTTCCAACAACATGGAAACCGCTCCGATTGTTGAAACTGGTGACGACCCGATGCGTACCGACGAAGCTCTGAACACTCTGCTTCCGGACAACTCCAACCAAGCATATGATATGTTTGACGTAATCAAATCCATCGTTGATAACGGTGAATATTACGAAAACCAAAAATACTGGGCTCAAAACATCATCACCTGCTTCGCTCGTATGGATGGTCAAACCGTTGGTATCATTGCAAACCAACCGAAAGTTATGGCTGGCTGCCTGGATATCAACGCTTCCGATAAAGGCGCTCGTTTCATCCGCTTCTGCGACGCATTCAACATTCCTCTGCTGAACCTGGTTGACGTTCCTGGCTTCCTGCCTGGCTGCAACCAAGAATACGGCGGCATCATCCGTCATGGTGCTAAATTACTGTATGCTTACTCTGAAGCTACTGTTCCTAAAATTACCATGGTTACCCGTAAAGCTTACGGCGGTTCCTACCTGGCAATGTGCTCTCAAGACCTTGGCGCTGACCAAGTTATCGCTTGGCCGACTGCAGAAATCGCAGTTATGGGTCCTGCAGGTGCTGCTAACATCATCTTCAGAAACGATCCTGATGTTAAAGCTAAAACTGCTGAGTACATCGAAAACTTTGCTACTCCGTATCAAGCAGCTATGCGCGGTATGGTTGACATGGTTATCGAACCGAAAAACTCTCGTCCCACCATCATCAACGCTCTGCAAATGCTCGAAAGCAAACGCGAAACCCGTCCGGCAAAACGCCACGGCAACATTCCTTTGTAATTCATTTCAGGCAGTTGCTTAGTGCCTAAAAAATATTAAAAGATGAGGTGAAATAAATGGGTCCTGTTACCACTAACCCGTGGTTGATCGCTATCATTAACATGACTATCGTATTCGGTGTTCTTGCAGCACTGGGCGTACTGATGCATGTAATCCAAATGGTAGATCCCACTCAAAAAAAAACAGCTAAACCGGCAGTAGCTCCTACTCCGGCAGCTGCTCCTGCAGCTGCACCTGCACCTGTTCAAGATGACAGCGAAATCATCGCAGTTATCGCAGCAGCTATCGCAGCAACCGGCTGCAGCGCAGATCAAATCGCTTGCGTACGTCGTCTTCCTAATGCTAGCTGGACTGTAAACGCTCGCGTTGAAGCTATCAGCGTTCGTAAAGAATGCTTCTAATCAATAACTGGTTCTAACTATTTATAAAAACGAGATTTTAAGGAGGATTCATATCCATGAAAAAGTATACTATCACCGTTAATGGTACTGCATACGAAGTAGAAGTTGAAGAAATGGGCGGCGCTGCTGCTGCTCCGAAAGCTGCTCCGAAAGCTGCTCCGGCTCCGGCTGCTGCACCTGCTCCGAAAGCTGCTCCGGCTCCCGCTCCGGCTCCGGCTGCTAAACCGGTTGCTGCTGGTTCCGCAACTATTTCCGCTCCGATGCCTGGTAAAGTTCTCGAAGTTAAATGCAAAGCAGGCGACGCTGTTAAAGCTGGCGACGTTCTCCTGATCCTCGAAGCTATGAAAATGCAAAACGAAATCATGGCTCCGGCTGACGGCACCGTTTCCGACGTTCGCGTTTCCGCTGGTCAAACCGTTTCCACTGGCGACGTAATGATCGTTATGTAATTTTACTAACCGGTTAATAGTTCGCAATATTAGCTGATTAGATGTTCTTTGGAAGGCCCTCTTCGCAAGGGGCCTTCCACAAATTGAAAATTGGGAGGATATTAAATGGAAGCATTTGTAGTTGCTTTACAATCCGTGTGGAATGACAGTGGTTTCGCTGCATTTACCATGGGCAATGCCATCATGATGTTGGTTGGCATTATTCTTCTTTACCTCGCTATTGGTAAAGGCTTCGAACCTTTGCTGCTTTCTCCGATTGCTTTCGGCTGCTTGCTGGCAAACGTTCCTAAAACTGGTTTCGAAGACACCCCGGGCGTTATGTCTGTAATCCTTTATGGTATCAACCACGAAGTATTCCCTCCGCTCATTTTCTTGGGCGTAGGTGCAATGACCGACTTTGGTCCGTTGATTGCTAACCCGAAAACCCTGCTTCTCGGTGCAGCAGCACAAGCAGGCGTATTCGTATCCCTGCTGGGCGCTATGCTTCTGGGCTTCACTGTACAAGAAGCATCTGCAATCGGTATTATCGGTGGTGCTGACGGCCCGACCGCTATTTACCTGGCAGCAAAAATGGCTCCTAACCTGTTAGGTGCTATTGCAGTAGCAGCATATTCCTACATGTCCTTAGTACCGTTGATTCAACCTCCTATCATGAAACTGTTCACCACTGAAGCTGACCGCAAAATCGTTATGCAACAGCTCCGTCCGGTAACTCATTTCGAGAAGGTTGTATTCCCGGTTGTAACTACTATCATTATCTCCTTACTGTTACCGCCTGTAACCGCATTGATTGGTATGCTGATGCTTGGTAACCTGTTCAAAGAAGCAGGCTGCCTGGATCGTCTGTCCGACACTGCACAAAATGCATTGATGAACACTGTAACCATCATGCTGGCAACTGGTACTGGTTTGACCATGAAGGCTGAATCCTTCCTGAACTATCAAACCATCCTGATCATCGTTCTTGGCCTGATTGCATTCGCAGCTGGTACTTGCGCAGGTGTTATCTTCGGTAAAATCATGTGCATGGTAGACGGTGGTAAAACTAACCCGCTTATTGGTTCCGCAGGTGTATCTGCAGTTCCGATGGCTGCTCGTGTATCTCAAAAAGTTGGCCAACAAGCTAACCCGGCAAACTTCCTGCTCATGCATGCTATGGGCCCGAACGTTGCAGGCGTTATCGGTACCGCAGTAGCTGCTGGTACTATGCTGGCTATGATTGGTCCTGTAAGCAAATAATTGCTTTTTTAAATAACCGGTACTTTGTGCCGGTTATTTTTATGTCCGAATGTAAAAAAAGAGAAGTAATCATCAGATTACTTCTCTTTTTGCTTTTAAGCCGATTTTTTGTATGGGGGATATAAATACACTTGTAACAAAATAAAAACGCTTATAAAGGAAATATGCGCGTGAAGTATTTGTGAACTATGACACAAACATGCCATAGATAAGAAGGCAAGAATAAACTTAAATTATGTACTGTTTTTGAGCATAAAAAATAACCAGCAAATGCTGGTTATTTTTTATGTCGCTGATACCAAGTTCGCAAATGTACCAGCAACTTCTCCCAATTTCTTGATGTTCGCAAATTGAAAATTGGTAGGATATTAAATGTATTGCTTTACGTATGATATTTTAGCAAAGTATTTCAGAAAAACTGTTGCCTAAGTCACAAAAACTAATTATGAAAATAAAGTAAGGATAAAAGAAGTTAAGTAATAAATAAAATAAGCAATTTGGTTACAAAATAAAACATGTAAAGTGATAATGAGAATTACGAGTAATTAGACAGAAAATGGATCTACTTTTATATATACTATTTTACTCCTATCAGCAAAAGGAAAATGTGAAAAATTAGAAAGATTTATGAAGTTTTTGTAAGAATAAAGTAAATAGTGTAAGTGACTCAAACGAAAAAAGTGTGACTTAGGCAACAGAAGATAAAGAGTAGTAAATTTATAATAAGCAAAGATAAGTGATATAGCTTATCTAAGCTGTACGAAAGAGGTGAACTTCATGGGCGCAGTAACAACAAATCCCTGGCTGATTGCAATCATTAACATGGTTATTGTATTTGCAGTATTGGCAGCATTGGGAGTTATCATGCATTTAATCCAAGTAGTTGATCCCACAAAAGCTAAATAAGGTTTTTAAGCAGCTTGTCTGCTTTAAGCAACTTCATTGCCGGAAAGCATAAGCCTGAATGTGGGCATGCGATTTTGGCTAGGGGAGACAGAATCACATGAACGATAAGCAAGATTTCTTGTAATGAAGTTTTAACTATTGTCAAATGACAATATGCTCTTATATCATCTCCCGATTTGGGAAACAAGGAGGAAATTTATCACATGGAAGCATTTGTAGTTGCTTTACAGTCCGTATGGAATGACAGTGGTTTCGCTGCATTTACTATGGGCAATGCCATCATGATGTTGGTTGGCATTATTCTTCTTTACCTCGCTATTGGTAAAGGCTTCGAACCTTTGCTGCTTTCTCCGATTGCTTTCGGCTGCTTGCTGGCAAACGTTCCTAAAACTGGTTTCGAAGACACCCCGGGCGTTATGTCTGTAATCCTTTATGGTATCAACCACGAAGTATTCCCTCCGCTCATTTTCTTGGGCGTAGGTGCAATGACCGACTTTGGTCCGTTGATTGCTAACCCGAAAACCCTGCTTCTCGGTGCAGCAGCACAAGCAGGCGTATTCGTATCCCTGCTGGGCGCTATGCTTCTGGGCTTCACTGTACAAGAAGCATCTGCAATCGGTATTATCGGTGGTGCTGACGGCCCGACCGCTATTTACCTGGCAGCAAAAATGGCTCCTAACCTGTTAGGTGCTATTGCAGTAGCAGCATATTCCTACATGTCCTTAGTACCGTTGATTCAACCTCCTATCATGAAACTGTTCACCACTGAAGCTGACCGCAAAATCGTTATGCAACAGCTCCGTCCGGTAACTCATTTCGAGAAGGTTGTATTCCCGGTTGTAACTACTATCATTATCTCCTTACTGTTACCGCCTGTAACCGCATTGATTGGTATGCTGATGCTTGGTAACCTGTTCAAAGAAGCAGGCTGCCTGGATCGTCTGTCCGACACTGCACAAAATGCATTGATGAACACTGTAACCATCATGCTGGCAACTGGTACTGGTTTGACCATGAAGGCTGAATCCTTCCTGAACTATCAAACCATCCTGATCATCGTTCTTGGCCTGATTGCATTCGCAGCTGGTACTTGCGCAGGTGTTATCTTCGGTAAAATCATGTGCATGGTAGACGGTGGTAAAACTAACCCGCTTATTGGTTCCGCAGGTGTATCTGCAGTTCCGATGGCTGCTCGTGTATCTCAAAAAGTTGGCCAACAAGCTAACCCGGCAAACTTCCTGCTCATGCATGCTATGGGCCCGAACGTTGCAGGCGTTATCGGTACCGCGGTAGCTGCTGGTACTATGCTGGCTATGATTGGACCGGCAACCAAATAATTGCTTGCTACTCCCCTGACAGGGTACGAATTTCGTACCCTGTTTTTTATTTTATGCAGATAAGCTAAAGGTAGTATAAAAAGCTTATATTTTCGCTATGTGCAACCTCTTTGTTTTAAGCAGTGCTTGTCAGCTGCTGTGGCAAAGAGGTTTTTACATTAACTAAGAAAATTCCAGTAAAGCACGCAACAATAGTAAGTAGAGCAATTTATTACTAAGGAGAGGGAAGGGGGATATACAGAAAATATGAAGCTGTAAGAGTTAAAATAGTGCAACAAGAGTTTAGTATAAAAAAAGAGGTATAAAGTTAAATATAGAGATAGCCCTGCAGATATTATAAAAGTCTGCAGATGGGCTTATGCCGTAACCACAGTTATTGTAAAAGTTCAAAGTAATGATGTTCATAAGATAGATTAAAATAAAAGCTAAGAAGTCTACATACATGCGTTTAACCGCAGGTAGAAATAGAAAAAGAATATTAAAGTAGAGTAGGGAAGAGAAATAAAAAAGATTCAGTATATTATATTGGAAAAATAAGCATTATCGATGCAATATACTAAAAAACTATTGGATAAGACTGTGATAAGATACTTTTTTCAATATCTAATATAAAAAATAGGGTGTATTTTTCGATTATTTTGATGGAATTTGACAGCTAAAATAATGAAAATATCAGCTTGAAAAAGCCTTAAAATATCCTTAAAAATATTTTTGTAGTTAAAGTAAAATGGTTTTGTAATTAAAAATTGTAACTTAGTGCTGCAAAGTGAGCAGGCATCGGGGTTTTATTCAAAAAAAAGATGTGAATTTTAAATAAGTAATGTAAAAATGTACTCGTATGAAAGTACATTAAAATATCAAAGACTATAATAGAAAACAGAAGTACCAATATAAAAGACGCTGTATGCAGATAAAGTGTTAAAAATACAAAATTATCACTTTTTATTTTGTTAAAAGAGTGCTATAATAAACGTATCGGATTGAAAGAAAATACAGAGAAAAAATCCGTTGGTTCTTTAATATCTACATATTATATTGTTCCGATATATAGTGCTTCGGCATTGTATATAAATAAATATTATAAAGGAGGAACAAAAAATGTCCCCAGCAGTAAAATGTCTCATTATGTTGGCTGTCATTGCAATTTTCTTTGTAACTGAACTTATCCCTCTCGCAATTACAGCTATGGCAGGCGCTATCGCATGCGGCCTGTTAGGTTTCATTCCTGCTAAACAAGTAT